>Ga0214919_10003214_pt1 | contig 24961 bp, 18 predicted proteins | sample LL1503_MetaG_FD_177994 | JGI IMG/M metagenome (GOLD analysis project Ga0214919, IMG submission 177994) | Freshwater microbial communities from Lake Lanier, Atlanta, Georgia, United States - LL-1503 | ecosystem: Environmental > Aquatic > Freshwater > Lake | place: USA: Georgia | collected... | reverse complement strand
TAAAAAAATTATTTTCTAAGTAATTGATTAGAAGTATTTTAGAACCAGTTCTAAGAACATTAGATTATAGTTTATTAGAATAAGTTTTTTCTAATTGTTCTATTGCTTTTCTTCCAGTATCTCCCATGTCAATCGTAAAATCGTTCACATATAAATTTATATGCTGACGCATGACCTCTTCAGACATTTCTTGTGAATGCATTTTTATGTAATCTGGTAAAGTATCATAGCTATTTTTAAAAGCATACTGCACACTCTGCTTAATAAGTGCATCTATGTTTGCAATATCATTAGGACTGGTATCATTTCTTGCAATAATGCCTCCGAGTGGAATAGGGGCATTATAAGTTTCTTCAAAATAAGTACCCAGGTCCATCCATTTGCTTAAGCCTTTAGAAGCATAAGTAAAACGGTTTTCATGAATAATTACACCGGCATCTACAGCGCCAGTTAGCACGGCCTCTTCAATATCATTAAATACTAAAAATTCTTTATTAGTAATAGTTGGGAAGGCCAAGCTAAATAATAAATGTGCAGTAGTGTTAACGCCAGGAATGGCCACACTCATAGTTGCTGCATTTGGCTTGCCATCCGCAATATTTTTATCTTCTTTATAAATTAATAAAGGGCCCACACCTTTGCCCAGTGCACCTCCGCTATTTAATAAACTGTAATTATTTTTAACCAAGGGCCAAACACCATAACTAATTTTTGAAAAAGGAAGCTTGCCTGCAATGGCCCATTCATTTAAGGTTTGCACATCTTGTAATTGGGCTTTAAAAGTATAGCCCTTGGTATCTATTTTATGATTTATTAAAGCATCAAAAATAAAAGTATCGTTAGGGCAGGGTGAAAAACCAATTTCAAACTCAGGCATGGTTAGGCATTTTATAAAGTGCGTCTAAGTATTGCAATAAGGTTTCATTTAAATTGTAAATGGCTTCTTTCATCTTCCATTTGGCTTTATTTCTTTCGCCCACATAATTAGATACCGCCCTAATTTGAATAAAAGGAATATGTAAGTCGCGACCCATATAGTGTAAAGCAGCGCCCTCCATGGATTCTAGAGAAGCTTTATAACGGCCACTATATAATTCTATTTTATTTTTATCGGTGCTAATGGTATTTACTGTAACTGCTTTTTTAGTTGGCAAATTCAATACATTGTATTGTTTTAACCAAGGATTCGGCAATGATTTTTTTTCATAAGGTGCATCATTGGGCTTATCTAATTTCAAATCGAATAAATCTTTCCAAACTTTATTTTCCATCACGCCAATATCTCCTGCAAAATCATCCTTCACTGCAAATACTTTACCCAATGGAATTTTTTTATCAAAGCTGCCGCAAATGCCCACTTGAATTATAATAGTAGGGGTTTCTTGTACAAACATTTTCATTAAGGAAACACTACTGGCCAATAAGCCAATACCCGATTCATGAAAACCCACCGAGAATTTTTTGTTGTTGGTGGCAAATAAGGGGTTAATTTTTTGAAAACTTGGCATCCATTCCCCATTGGTAGCCGCTGTAATAATCACACGCATGGCACAAAGGTCGGGAAAGGCCTGTGAAAAATGGTTATCTTGACCATCAAATTTATATCTTTGCACAAATATCGGAGACATGGTGTATTTAACAAGGGCAGAACATTTTAACGCAGCGCACAAATTAGCGAACCCCAACTGGAGCAAGGAAAAAAACGAGGAAGTGTTTGGGGCATGTGCGAATGAAAATTGGCATGGCCACAATTATGAACTTTTTGTCACCATCAAAGGGCAACCTAACCCTGAAACAGGATTTTTATTTGATGTAAAAAAGCTAAGTCAAATCATCAAAAAACAAGTAATAGACCAACTAGACCATAAGAATTTAAATGTAGATGTGCCCTTTATGCAAGGGCAAATGTGTAGTACCGAAAATTTAGTCATTGCCATCTGGAAACAGTTGCAACCCCATATTCCATCAGAGGTTCATCTGCATAGCATTAAATTATACGAGACCCCCCGCATCTTTGTGGAGTATTTTGGGGACTAAGCCCCTGCATTTTGTCCAAAAACTTTATCGAAAAAGGGTGAAATCTTTAAACGTTTAACTTTATTAATAAAAGAATAAACAAAATAGCAGCTACCGCGTTATTATTAATGTAACTTTGACCTCTTAATTTGGAAGCATGGAACAAAAAGTAGCGGTATTTAGAAAAGAGCATTTTAATGCCGCGCACCGTTTGTTTTGTGCGGATTGGTCTGACGAAAAAAACTCAAAAGTTTTTGGACCCTGTGCCAACCCAAATTACCACGGACACAATTACGAGCTAATTGTGCAAGTAAATGGAGTGCCCGATCCTATTACAGGATTTGTGGTAAATACCAAAGAGCTTAGTACAATTGTTCAAGAAGAAATTGTAGCCAGGTTTGATCATAAAAATTTAAACTTAGACACGAACGCTTTTAAAAATTTAAATCCTACTGCCGAAAACATCGCCATTGTGATTTATAATTTAATCAGACCACGTATTGATAAAGTATTAGACTTAAAAATTAGGTTATATGAAACAGAAAGAAACTTTGTCGACTACCCCGCTTAAAGAAGCGCATATCGACTTAAGTAATTTATTAATAGAAGAAATGGGCGATGAGCATAAGGCATCATCGGTGGATACGCCATTGCGTAGCGATGCATTTGATATTTCAGATGAAGAAAAGATAGCCGCCATAGCGCCGCATTTCAAAGCCATCATGGAAATTTTAGGTATGGATTTACATGACGATAGTTTAAGAGGTACACCCCTTCGTGTAGCAAAAATGTATGTGAAAGAATTGTTCCAAGGTTTGAATCCGGCCAACATGCCTAGCATGACTTTATTTGAGAATAAATTTCAATACAATGAAATGTTGGTTGAAAAGAACATTAATTTTTATACCAATTGCGAACATCATTTTGTACCCTTTTTTGGCAAAGCACATGTGGCCTACATCAGCAGTGGTAAAGTAATTGGATTGAGTAAGTTAAATAGACTAGTAGAATATTTTTCAAAACGTCCGCAAGTACAAGAGCGTTTGACCATGCAAATTGGCAAAGCACTACAAACCGTATTGCAAACACAGGATGTAGCTGTGATGATGGATGCAAAGCATTTATGTGTATCTAGCAGGGGCGTAAAGGACGATAGCTCTAATACCATTACCTCTTATTTTGGAGGAAAGTTTCAAGAAGAGAAAACTAAAATGGAATTCTTAAAATTTATTGACATCAATGATTAGTTTGGCTTAGCAGTTATATTTAGTTAATAATGGCGAAGGAGACTTCGCCATTTTTTTTATATTTTTGTGAAAACGATTCAAGATGTCAAAACATGCATTTGTATTCCCAGGCCAAGGAAGTCAATTTGTGGGAATGGGAAAAAATTTATACGATTCTAATGCTACTGCTAAAGCAATGTTCGAAAAGGCCAATGAAATATTGGGTTTTAGAATTAGTGATATCATGTTTACAGGAACGGATGAGCAGTTAAAGCAAACCAATGTAACTCAACCTGCTATTTTTATACATTCAGTAATTGCTTATTTAACCATACCTGCAGAAAATGCAATAGTACCCGATATGGTGGCTGGTCATAGCTTAGGCGAGTTTAGTGCACTCGTGGCTAATAAAACTTTAAGTTTTGAAGATGCGCTACGATTAGTAAGTGTGCGTGCCAAAGCCATGCAATCTGCTTGTGAAATTCAAGCATCTACTATGGCTGCTGTATTGGCATTGGCCGATGAAAAAGTAGAAGAAATTTGTGTGCAAGTACAAAAAGAAACAGGTGAAATTGTGGTGCCAGCCAATTACAATTGCCCTGGGCAATTAGTAATTTCTGGAAGTATTAATGGAATAGAAATTGCTTGCGAACAAATGAAAGCAGCAGGTGCAAAACGTGCCTTGGTATTACCAGTAGGTGGTGCATTTCATTCACCCTTAATGAACCCTGCAAAAATTGAATTAGCTAAAGCCATCGAAGCCACTAAATTTAACACGCCTATTTGTCCTGTCTATCAAAATGTGGTAGCCACGGCAGTTACCAATCCCGATCAAATAAAACAAAACTTAATTGCACAATTAACTGGAGCTGTGAAGTGGACACAAACCGTTCAAGCCATGGTAGCCGACGGCGCCACTCATTTTACAGAGGTTGGTCCGGGTAAAGTTTTACAAGGTTTGGTACAAAAGGTTTTTAAAGAAGCCGTGGTAGCTGGGGTGCAATAGTGCTAAAATATTTTCGACTAAAAATTAATCGCGCAGTTTAACCACTCAGGATCAAAACTGGCATTGTACTTTTTATAAAAATTAATTGCAGGCTCATTCCAGTCCAATACCTGCCAATTCATACCAATAAATTTTTTATCCTTTGCTTCTTGTATCAATGCATCAAACAATAAACTGCCAATCTTTTTTCCGCGCATAGCTTCGGTCACTAGTAAATCTTCCAAATACATTCTTTGGCCTTTCCAAGTAGAATATCGAATATAGTATAAAGCCATGCCCACCACCAAGCCATTTACTTCTGCTACAAAGGCCCACCAGACAGGGTTTTGGCCAAATCCACTTTCTTCAAAATGAGCTAGGCTTACGGTAACTTCTTCAGGCGCTTTTTCATAAACAGCCAATTCCTGAATCAATTCTAATAATCGAACACAGTCTGTTTTTTTTGCGTGGCGTATAATAATTTCCATTAGTGAAATTTAGTAGTAGAAATTAATATTGAATTATATTTTTGCCAATGCTTGTTCTAAATCGGCTTCCAAATCTTCGTAATTTTCTATCCCCACACTCATTCTTATTAAGCCATCGGTAATGCCATACTTTATTCTCTCTTCTCTGGGTATACCATAATGGGTCATGGTCGCAGGATGAGAAACCAAGGTATCCACGGTGCCTAAAGAAACCGCACGAGTACAAACTTCTAAGGCATCAATAAATATTTTACCAGCTTCTAAGCCTCCCTTTAATTCAAAACTAATTAAAGGCGCATGCTTTTTCATTTGCTTTTTGGCAATGGCATGATCGGGATGACTAGCTAATCCTGTATAATTTACTTTTTCAATGGCAGGATGTTTGTCTAAATAAGTAGCTACTTTTTCGGTATTGCTGCAATGTCTGTCCATTCTAATCTCTAAGGTTTTCATGCCTTGAATTAATAAGTAGGAATCAAATGCATTGGAATTGCCTCCTAATAAAACATGCCATTTCCAAACCTTGGATTGCATAAAGGATAAATCTTTTCCAAGCAATACACCACTGATGGCAGATCCATGCCCATTTAAAAATTTAGTCGCAGAATGAAAAACAAAATCGGCACCTAAGGCGAAGGGTTGTTGTAAATAAGGGGTGGCCACTGTGTTGTCTACCGAAACTTTAATATTGTGTTGATGTGCAATGCTACAAATGGCTTGGATGTCTACGCATTGAATGGTAGGATTAGCGGGGGTTTCAAGGTGTATTAGTTTTATTTCAGGATTTTCCCCAATGGTTTTTTCTAATAATTTTAAATCGCGTACATCAATCAATATAGTTTTAATACCTGCTTCTGTTAAAATTTTTTGCATCAATTCCTGCGTACCTCCGTACAAAGAATAATGCGACAATAAAGTATCGCCTGCACTTAAGTTGCTAAAAAACAAAGTACTCATAGCCGCTTGTCCACTGGAATGAAGCAATGCCTTTAGTTCCAAGGGTTCGCCTTTTTCATTTTTTAATCCATGCGCTTCTAAGGCTTCAATGGTTTTTTCCGCAGCCAAAAAAGTAGGGTTGCCCCATCTTGAATAGATGCGTGTTTTATCTGTGCCTTTGAATCGCTCCATGCCTTCGTTGGTAGAATCAAAAGTAAAAGTAGAGGTAGCATAAATAGGAGTGGTATGCGAAAAATTATCATTTTCTTTACCTGCTGTATGCAAAGTCACTGTACTTATGCCCTTGTATTTTTTATTTTTCATAACCACTATTTAATTAAATATAAGTCTTTTTAGTAAGCCCATTTGATCCAACTGGCACCCCAGGTAAAACCACCACCAAAGGCTGCCAATATTAAATTGTCTCCTTTTTTTAATTTGGTTTCCCAATCCCATAAACAAAGTGGGATGGTGGCTGCTGTAGTATTGCCATATTTTTCAATATTGATCATTACTTTTTCTTTGGCTAAGCCCATTCTATTGGCTGTGGCATCAATAATTCTTAGATTGGCTTGATGTGGCACTAGCCAGGCAATATCATCCCCTGTTAATTTGTGTTTTTCCATTAGTTCCGCACTTACATCGGCCATACCTTTTACGGCAAATTTAAAAACAGGTTGCCCATCCTGAAAAGCATAATGTTCTTTGGCTAAAACAGTTTCCATCGTAGCTGGTTTTAAACTTCCTCCTGCCTTGATGTGTAAATAAGGGGCACCCGATCCATCACTTTTTAAAATGGAATCTTGTACACCCAAACCATCGATGGTAGTTTCTACTAATACTGCCCCTGCGCCATCTCCAAATAATATACAAGTGGCTCTGTCGGTATAATCAATGATAGCGCTCATTTTATCTACGCCTACCACAATAATTTTTTTATACTTACCCGATTCTATAAAAGCAGTGGCCGTAGTTAAGGCAAATAAAAATCCACTACATGCGGCGCCTAAATCAAAACCAAAGGCATTTTTTGCCCCAATCTTTTCTCCAATTAAATTAGCCGTTGATGGAAATATCATATCTGGAGTGACAGTAGCGCATATAATACAATCAATGGTCGATGGATCTAATTTCTTTTTTCGAATGATTTCTTCAATGGCCTTTACTGCCATATCAGAACTAGCTTTTCCTGGTTCTTTTAATATGCTTCGTTCCGATATTCCTGTTCTAGATTTGATCCATTCATCGTTGGTATCCACCATTTTTTCAAGGTCAAAATTGGTCAATTTTGTTTCGGGAACATATCCTCCCACAGCAGTAATGGCGGCATTCAAACTAGGCATAGTTAATGATCATTTAATTTGGCTTACAAATATCCGAAAATTTGGCTAAGAAATGGGCCAAATGGCCATTTTTCGTTCCTTATGTGCTAAATTTGAACAGATTATGATAGCATTTTTACAAGGCAATTTTGTTCAATTGACACCCGCAAAACTTATAGTGGATGTGGGGGGCGTGGGCTATGAGGTAAATATTAGTTTAAACACCTATGAAGCCATCTCGAAAAAAGAGAAAGGCTTACTTCATACTTATTTGCATATCACCGAAAATTCCCAAGTGCTTTTTGGTTTTTTTGATCAACAAGAAAAGGAATTATTCCTACAATTAATTAGTGTTTCAGGGGTAGGGGCAAGTACGGCAAGAATGATGTTGTCTGGAATGCAGCCCGAAGAAATTATCAGGGCCATAGTGCAAGGGGATGCTAGACAATTAGAACAAATCAAAGGCATAGGTAAAAAATCGGCCGAAAGATTGGTCTTGGAATTAAGAGATAAGCTATCTAAAATCAACATGAGCAATAATCCAACTGGAGGTTTTGCTTTAGCTAATAAAAACACCCCCCACCAAGATGCCGTTCAGGCCTTGGTTTCCTTAGGCATTCAAAAAGCAGTGGCTGAAAAAGCAGTAGATAAAACAATTCAATCAGAGGGGGCCGCATTAAGTTTAGAGGCTTTAATCAAAGCAGCACTTAAACACTGCTAATTTTAAAAAAATAATTTTATAGTTTTGAAAATAGTTCAAACGGTTATACTGTCCTGTTTTTTACTTCTTTTGGGGAGTCAATTAACAGCGCAAGTGAACACCGCTTTGAAAGTTCCATTTGCGGATACCTCCATTAGCAAATCAAAAGACACAATCAAGAGAAGATTTAATAAAGATTCAGTTCATTTTCCTATTAGCGACAAGAGAGGTGATTTTTTATCAGAGCCCAGTAAAAATCCATTTGAATTTCGTGATACGAGTGTTTTAAAAAGAAGGGTAGAATATAACCCTACTAATAAAACCTATTCTATTTCTGAAATGGTGGCTGGCAAACCACAACGTATTCCAGCTACTTTAAGTTTTGATGAATTTTGGAAACTTAAAACCAATAAAGATGAGGAAGCCTATTTCATGCAAAGGGCCAATTCCTTAGGCACATTGAATCGAAAAATTTCTAGACCCAAAGCAAAAGTCTACGATAGTTATTTTGATCGCTTGTTTGGTAAAACTGGATCTGATCTAAAAGTAGACATCAAACCTGTGGGGGAAATTAATATCAAAGCAGGTTACCAGGGTCAGAATGTAGCCAACCCCACTTTGCCTGAGGCTGCAAGAAAAAACGGAGGATTTGATTTTGATGCCAATACTAATTTTAGCATGAATGCAAGTATTGGAGACAAATTAAAAATTCCGATTAATTTAAATTCCTTATCCAATCTTGGTTTTGACAATCAAATCAAATTAAGTTACAAGGGGAAGAAAGATGAAATTGTCAAAGCCATTGATGCAGGAAACATCAATTATATTTCTAGAAGTACTTTAATTCCAAGTACACAAAACTTATTTGGTGTAAAAACTCAATTACAATTTGGAAGGTTGTTTGTTACAGCTGCTATTGCCAATCAAAAATCGCAAAGGCAGTCCATGAATTTGCAAGGGGGTGCTACCTCACAACATTTTCAAAAAAGATTAGACGATTACGAGGAAAACAGACACTTTTTATTAGCGCAATATTTTAGAAACAACTACAATAAAGCCATGAGCAATTTGCCTGTGGTGAATTCACAAGCGCAGATTAAAAGAATTGAAGTTTGGGTGACCAATCGAAATGGCCAAACCACCAATGCAAGAGACATTGTGGGCTTGGCAGACTTAGGGGAGTCTAAACCAAGTAAAAAAGATTTAACAACCAATGCTGGTAATGTATATCCAGACAACAGCTCTAATAGTTTATATACATCCATCATCAATAATCCAAGAGCAAGAAATCCTTCCGATGTTTCTTTGGTATTGTCAGAGCCCATACCTGGAATACGCTTAAGGTCTTCGGAAGATTATGAAAGAACCTTTGCGCGTAAGTTAACAGAGAACGAATATTTTTTCAATCCTCAAATAGGTTTCTTATCCTTAAACATTCCATTGCAACCCGACGAAGTATTGGCAGTAGCCTTTCAATATACCTATAACGGAAAGGTGTACCAAGTGGGTGAATTTTCTAATGATATTGCACTTAATCCAAACAATGGAGTGCAACAAATCATGTACTTGAAATTGTTAAAGGCCACCACACAAAGAACTGATTTGCCTATTTGGGACTTGATGATGAAAAACGTTTATTCCTTGGATTTGTTTGGAACCATTCAGCCCACCGATTTCCAATTGAATGTATTGTATGAAGATCCAAGTTTGGGACAAAAAAGATATTTACCTATAGCCGATCCAAGTGCAACAGGAAAGGCTTTAATTAAAATTCTACAATTGGATCGATTGAATAATAGGAACGATCCACAACCCGATGGCGTATTTGACTATGTGGAAGGGTTCACTGTATTGTCTAAAATGGGTCGAATCGTTTTTCCCTTATTGGAGCCTTTTGGAGATGATTTAAAAGACATTGCCTTTAAAGATTTATATCAAAAGGACAGCGCAACTGCGAAAAAATATTTATTCCCTCAATTGTACCGAAACATAAAATCAGAAGCGCAAACTTATACTAATCTGAATAGGTTTGTCATGGAAGGACAAGTGAAAGGGGCAGGCGGTGGGTCTGAGATTAGTTTAAATGCATTCAATGTACCACAAGGTTCTGTAACAGTTAGGGCTGGGGGACAAGTTTTAAAAGAAGGAACAGATTATATTGTCGATTATGGTTCCGGAACTGTGAGAATTATCAATCCTGGAATTTTAAGTTCCAATATTCCGGTGAATGTTTCTTTTGAAAATAATTTAGGATTTGGTTTTCAAGAAAGAGGGTTTAGGGCTTTGCGTTTAGATTATATGGCCAGTAAGAATTTTAATATTGGCTTCTCTACCCAAAGATTAAGTGAACGTCCTTTTTTTACGAAAACAAATTTTGGATCGGATCCCATTAAGAATGCCATGTATGGGTTGGACTTTAATTACAAAGGAGAATTACCAAGTGTAACTAAAGCCTTGAATAAACTCCCTTTTTATAAAACTAAAGCCAAATCATACATTACTGCTTATGGCGAAGCCGCTTATTTACAACCTGGTCATGCGCAACAAATTGGCAAGGGAGGAAGTGGATTGGTGTATTTGGATGATTTCGAATCCACTAGAACCAATATTGATTTGCGTTTTCCTTTTACTTCTTGGGCATTGTCCTCCACTCCAATGGATCGCTTTAAAGAAGGGGCTTTGACTGATTCTATTGATTACAATAAAAATAGAGCCCGCATTGCCTGGTATACCATTGAACCAACTTTGCAAGACAGAAACAGTGCCAATAATCCTTTGAGTACCAATATTGCTTCCTTAAGTGACCCAAGAGTTCGTCAGGTATTGACCAATGAACTTTTCCCTAATAAAACAACCAATATCACAGATGTGCAATTGCCCACTTTTGATTTAACTTATTATCCAAAAGACAGAGGCCCCTACAATTATAATTTTAAAGATTTAAATGCTAAAGGATACTTTGTAAACCCAAAAGACAAATGGGGAGGCATCATGCGTGCCTTGGATCAAACCGATTTTGAAACCAATGTGATTGAATACGTAGAATTTTGGATGCAAAATCCTTTCCTTCAATCCCCAGCAACTAGTGGCCAATTGTATTTGAACTTAGGAAATGTGAGTGAAGATATTTTGAAAGATGGAAGGCGCTTTTATGAAAACGGAATGCCTACTCCTAATATTCCTGCTTCTGTGGATAGCTCTACTTGGGGAAGAGTACCCACCAATCCCATTCAAGTCACCAATGCCTTTAGTAATAATCCCGAAGATAGAAAATTCCAGGATCTGGGTTTGGATGGATTGAATGATGCGCAGGAAAATGTACAAAGAAAGAAAACCATGGATCAGATTACTAATCCAGTTGTAAAACAACAATTCGTCAATGACCCTAGTGCAGATAACTACAAATGGTATAGAGATGATGCCTATACTGCCTCTAATGCAGGCATTTTGGATAGATATAAATACTTTAATAACCCACAAGGTAATTCACCGGTAGCGGGCACAAGTGTCTATAGCAGCGCATCCACGATGCTGCCTGACAATGAAGATTTAAATAGAGACAATACATTAAATGAATCTGAATCCTATTGGGAGTATGCCATTGATTTGAAAAAAACAAGTTTGGGGGTAGGTAAAACTAATTACATCACCGATTCTAAACAAGTTACTGTGAATTATGCAGATGGCACTCAGCATACCGAGGACTGGTATTTATTTAGAGTGCCCATTCGTGATGCTCAAAGAAAATCCATTGGAGGCATCACCGATTTTAAATCTATACGTTTTTTAAGAATGTACATGACAGGTTTTGAAGATTCCATCACGCTTCGTTTTGCTAAATTAGATTTAGTTCGCAATCAATGGAGACAATATGCCAATAAAGTAGATAGCTCTGGAAATTATAATACTATTGGCCCAGACAATAGTTCATCCATCAATACTTTGGCAGTAAGCATTGAACAAAATGGAAGTAGACAACCTGTAAATTATGTAATACCTCCAGGCATTGAGCGCGTGCAACTATTAAGCAACAATGGGATTAACTTATTGCAAAATGAACAAGCTTTGAGTGTGCAGCTGAATCATTTAGAAAAAGGGAAAACACCAAGAGGTGTATTTAAGACCATGAACATAGACATCCGCAAGTATGGAAACTTATCTATGTTCTTACATGCCGAAAGTCAAATTAATTCTTCCAATACTATCAAGGATCAAGATATTACTGCCATCATAAGAATGGGACAGGATTTTCAAAACAACTTCTATGAGATAAGAATTCCATTAAAAGTAACACCAAGAGGCACCTATAGCAGTGTCAATGCAGAGGTAGTTTGGCCTGCTGAAAATAGTATGAATTTAAATTTGAACGATTTGGTGAATCTTAAATTACAAAGAGACAAGGAACGTAAATCTTATACAGAGAAATTTCATAACTTAATTACTTCTGGTTCCAATGCAGGCCAGCTTTATTCGGTCATGGGCAATCCAAATTTAGGAGAAATCAGAGGTATCTTAATTGCTTTTGAAAACAGTTCTACTAAGACCTTTGTGGATGCAGAAGTTTGGATGAATGAACTAAGGTTGTCTGAGATGGATGAAAGTGGTTCCTATGCAGCCTTGGGAAGAATGGACATGATATTGGCAGATTTAGGTAATGTGTCTGTATCAATGAACAAGCGTACTGCAGGATTTGGGACCATTGAACAAAACATGAATCAAAGAGCAAGAACCGGTATTACCCAAATTGATATTGCTACGAATATTGATGCAGGAAAATTGTTACCTAAAAATGTGAAAATATCAATTCCAGTTTTTGCGGGCTTGAATAAGTCCATTGAAAATCCGGAGTATGATCCATTCAACAAGGATATAAAATACGATAAAGAAATTAGTTCCTTGCAAGGACGTCAGCGAGATTCGGTGGTTAACTTATCTACGAATCAGTCCACTATTAAAACTTTAAATTTCACCAATGTAAAAGTGTTGACCAAAGGAAAGCCTTCTCTATTGAGCATTAGTAATTTTGATTTAAGCTATTCTTATTCTCAATTGTTGCAAACTAGCCCAGTGATTGATCAAAATAAAATGACCAAACAAAGAGGGGCCATTGGTTATACTTTCAACAATCAAGTGAAAAGCTATGAGCCATTTAAAAAACTAATAAAATCCAATTGGCCTTGGCTCACCTGGATCAAAGACATTAATTTTAGTCCTGCACCAAGTTTGATTAGTTATAGAACTGTATTGGATAGACAATATGGAGAATACACGCCCAGAATCATTAATTCTTCTGACAGAACTATTGACAAAGTAGAAACTACATACGATAAATATTTTACCAAGAGCCAGTTGTTTAATATGCGTTGGCCTCTTACTAGGTCCCTCAATATGGATTTTTCGGCCAATATGAATTCAAGAATTGATGAAGCAGACGGACCCAATAGCACTTTATCCTCCACAGAATTATTAGCCAGAATTGTCCCTGTACTCAACAGTGGACGAAATACTTTATACAATCAAAAGGCATCGGTGAGGTATGATTTGCCTACTTCAAAATTGCCATTGACCAACTGGATACTAGCTGGTGTGAATGCAGCTAGTAGTTATAATTGGATTGGCGCTAGTAGGTTGGCGGTACAACTTGGCAATACCATCGAAAACTCTTTGGCCTACCAAGCCACAGCACAGTTTAATTTTACGGCGCTCTATAAAAAATCAAAATATTTGAATGCGGCTATAAGTGAGGAAACTACTGCAACCAAGCAAAATAATACCAATCCTTTAGCAACAAAATTATTGATGACCAAGATGGAAGCATTGGCTGGAAAAACTGGAAAAGAAAGAGATTCTACTTTGAAAAAATGGAGAGAAGCCAAAAGACAGGAGCGTATAGCCCAAAGAGTATTAAAGGCCAATGAACAAATCAATGTACCTGCGCCTGTTAAAACCATTGCCAGGTTTTTGACCATGCTTAAAACGGCGAATGCGGATTATACCGAAAGTTTTAACAGTAGACTACCCGGTTATGATGGAGAGGTAGAATTTTTAAACAAATCAGGCACAGGCTTTTCTCCTACAATGGATTATATGTTTTTGGGAAGGCAACCCGATTCCAATTGGTTGAATGAACAGTATGCCAATCGACAAATTAAAAGAGATCCAAATTTTAATATGATCTTTAGACAAAATTTTGATCAGAAATTTAGTTTCAGAATGATGGCAGAGCCCATTAAAACTTTAATCATTGATCTGATGGTGAATAAATCTTTTACCAAAGAATACACCGAATTGTTTAAAGACACCAATAGTTATTATGGTGTAACCAATCCACAGTACAATAATCCAACACATGCCAATCCTTTGTCCGCTGGTGGTTTTAATATAAGTTATATGGCCTTGAATACTTTCTTTTCAACCCATAACCCCAATGTAATATCAGCACAGTTCAAAGCCTTTGAAAATTACAGAGAAGATATTTCATTGCGTGTGGCAGGCAATAATAGATATTGGACAGATCCTGCTATTGGAAATAGAGCAATTAAAGATGGCTATGCAGTGGGCTATGGCAAATATGCCCAAGATGTTTTAATACCTGCATTTATAGCTGCGTATACAGGACAGGATCCACAAAAAGTAAATTTATTAAACCAAAATAATTCAAGCATCAGGTCCAATCCTTTTTCAGGGATGTTGCCTAAACCCAATTGGAATATTATGTACAATGGGCTAGCCAAAACACCTTTACTTTCTACCATATTTTCCAATATTACTTTAACTCATGGCTACAATAGTAATTTATCTATGAATAGTTTCACTAGTTCGTTGATGTATGCCGATACAGGCAGAAGAAGTGCTCCTTCTTTCTTAGATACGGTGAGCAAGAATTATGTTCCTTATTTCTTAGTGCCCAATATTACCATTAGCGAAAAAATGGAACCTTTGATAGGGATTAACATAACCACTTTATCACAATGGTCGCTTCGTTTCGAGTACAAGAAAAGTAGAATACTTTCTTTGAGTTTGATTGACTATCAATTGAGCGAAAATAACAGCACTGAATTTGTATTTGGAACTGCCTATAAAAAGAAAGGGTTGAAACTGCCCTTTACGATACCAGGCTTAAACAACAATAAGCTAACCAATGAATTAACTTTTAGATTTGACATTGCTATAAGAGATGTATACAATAGCAATAGTAGGTTGGATCAAAAGGAAGCCTATGGTACGGGCGGTCAGAAGGATGTGACCATACAGCCTTCTATAGACTATGTCTTAAACAGTAAGATTAATTTAAAGTTCTTTTTTGATCAACGAAAAACAACCCCTTATATTTCTTCCTCTCCGCCTATAACCAATACAAGGGCAGGGGTGAACATAAGAATTGCCTTGTAGGCGAAATATAAAATAAGCCTTATCCTTTTTTTAAGGCCCATTTAAACATAATTTTCCAAGTTACTTTTTTGCCATAGAGTAATATACCCGTTCGGTAAATACGACCACTTAACCAAGTCGTAAATATAAATCCACCCACAAGGCATAACATACTTAAAGCTAATTCCCAATAAGTGACCGCACTAGGAACCCCATAGGCCACTCTTGCCATCATCACCATCGGTGAACTAAAGGGAATCATACTTGCCCAAAAAGCAATAGGTGTATTGGGGTTTTGGGTAACCATATTGGTAATGATATAAGAAAAAATAAGTGGCATAGTGATGGGGAACATTAAACTTTGTGCATCTTGAGGATCTTCGTTGACAGTGCTACCCACTGCTGCAAATAAAGCTGCATAAAATAAATAACCTCCTATAAAATAAAATATAAAGCAAAAAATAATTAAAGGCCAGTTAGCGGTAGCCATCGTATGTTGAAAATCATAAATTCTTTTAGCTGATTCACTTGCTTGCATCATACCACCTGCCATTTGTCCATTGCTTTGTTGTAAACTAGTTACCTGATTTTGAATATCAGCAGGCAAAAAGCCCGAGGCTACACTGGTTAAACTAATAATTAAAACTATCCATAATAAAAACTGAGTCAAACCAACAGCACCAATGCCAATAATTTTACCCATCATGAGTTCAAAAGGTTTCACGCTACTAATAATCACTTCTGCAATGCGGTTGGTCTTTTCTTCCATCACTCCACGCATCACCATGGCGCCATAAATAAACATAGTCATATAGATCAATAAGCCACTCGCATAACCAATACCCATGGCCAGACCTGCACTACTTTCTTTGCTAGAACTTCCTTTGTCCTCATAGGCTTTTAATTCTGCTACTTGCGATGCTTTGTGTATAGAATCTAAAATATTTTGTTGAATACCCGCGTCTTGTAGCATTTGATCCTCAATAGCGCTATTAATTCTACTGCTAATACTTTCTTGTAACATTAAGCCCATGGATTTTTTGGATCTTAACACATAATCCGATTTTTTACCCTTCTCAAACTGAGGTAAAATTAAAATATCGGTATAGCCTTTTTGGATATAGTTAGTCGTATCCACTTTTTCGGGAAAACTAAAACTAATTTGATTGGTATTTTTTAAAGAATTTTTAATAAACCCATTCGGATCTATCACTGCAATTTTTCTATATTCTACTCCAGAAACAGAGAAGTAGATAGAAGCGGCTATTAAACCCACTATTAATAAGGGGGTTAAAAAAGTAAGGATTAAAAAACGTTTATTTTTTACCCTACTTGAATATTCTCTTTGTATAATTAACCAAGTCTTATTCATCTTAATTTTTTTTAAATATTTTGAAAGGCACGGGCACCTGCATGCGTTCCTTCTACTAATTTGATAAATATTTCATTTAATGAAGGCAGTACTTCATTAAATCCTATTAATTCAATTTTTTGCTCAATAATATATTGAAGTACATTGTTTACAGAATGGCCTTCGTTAATTTTAATTAAATACTTAGAGCTAGTTTCATTAATAATAGTGAAAACGCTATTGCTAGTTAAGCTAGATCCTGCATTAATTTCAATGGAGAAATTATTTTCTTTAAACTGTTGCTTAATGCCTGCCACAGAGCCATCTAATATCTTCTTACCTAGGTTCACTAGTACAATATGGTCGCAAATTTCTTCTACTTGTTCCATACGGTGAGTACTAAATATAATCGTAGAGCCTTTTTTAGCTAGGGCGTAAATTTCATCTTTAATTAAATTGGCATTTAATGGATCAAGGCCACTAAAAGGCTCGTCTAAAATAATTAATTTGGGTTCGTGTAAAACGGTAATGACAAATTGTAATTTCTGACTCATTCCTTTACTTAAATCCTCTACTTTTTTATTCCACCAACTTTCCATTTCAAATTTCTTGAACCAGTATTTTATTTTTTCAGTGGCTTCTGCTTTAGACATTCCCTTTAACTGCGCTAGGTATAATGCTTGTTCTCCAATTTTCATTTTCTTATACATACCTCTTTCTTCGGGCATGTAGCCAATTTTTTCAATATCGAGCATGGGATTAAATGCAGTGCCCTCTAATAATATATTACCATTGTCAGGATAAAATATACCCGTTATCATACGAAGCAAAGTGGTTTTACCTGCGCCATTCGGGCCAAGTAATCCAAAAATACTTCCTCTCTCAATATCAAAACTAATATCGTCTACCGCTTTCTGTGTAGCATAATATTTTTTCAAATTTTGTAAACTTAAAAGGGCATCCATAGTAAGAAATTTATAGTTCAAATATAAACCCATTTTTACATTCCTAATTTTAAAATAAGGAAGAGTGGAAATTTTGACTATTTACTATGAAAATTAACAGGAAGAGTGGAAAAAGATTTGAGTATCTTCGCGCTAAACTTAGCATATATGTTTAATAAGAAAACACTGTATATTTCTCTTGCATTTATTTTGGTGGTAGGCCTTTCTAGTTGGGGTTTTTTAGTGCACCGCAGCGTCCATCAAATGGCCATTTATAGTTTGCCAGAACCTTTGCAATCTTTTATGCATAAAGAAATGAATAATTTAGTGGCTAATTCCACTAGGCCTGATATCAGAAGAAACACAGATAAAACAGAAGCCACTAAACATTTTGTTGACTTAGAAGCCTATGGTCCGAATGCAGCTAATAATATGCCACTTGATTGGGCTACTGCAGTAAAAAAATATTCCGAAGATACTTTATTAAAATATGGTTATGTGCCTTATGTGATCGTAAATCAATTAGAAAAATTAACTGCTGCTTTTCGTTCAAAAAACAAAGACAGTATTTTATTTTATGCTGCCGACTTAGGACATTATATTGGAGATGCGCATGTGCCCTTGCATACTTCTATTAATTATGATGGTCAACTTTCTGGACAAAAAGGTTTGCATAGTTTATGGGAATCCTTTGTGCCTGAATTAAGAATAGATCAGTATCAATTATACAATGCGCACAAGGCTACTTATATGAAGAACCCAAGCGAAGCAATATGGATAGATATAAGAGTGGCTGCTGGCTTAGTGCCTGAATTATTAGCCATAGAAAAAGAGGTTTCTATTCAGTTCAAGCCTGAAATAAAATATAAAACGCAGATGCGTTATGGTCGTGAAACAAAAGTATACACCAAAGAATTTGCGGAAGCTTATGCGAATGGATTAGGCCCTACTGTCAATAGGCAGTTAATTGCTTCTGCCAATATGATTGCCGATTTTTGGTATACCGCTTGGGTAAATGCAGGCAAACCTAATCTTATCACACGTGAAATTTCACCTAATCTTTCTGCTGAATTAAAATCATTCAAAATGAATCATTTAATTCAAGACGATCTATTATTAAGTAAGAAAGAAAAGCCGGAGAATTAGTTTTGCGCTAATTGATACTTTAATTATAATACTATATTTAAAATACAATATTATAATACAATAATATTTTACTATAGTTATAAGATAGAAGCTATTTGCTGTGCAAGCTTTTGCCCATCCATTGCAGCACTTACAATGCCGCCCGCATAGCCTGCACCTTCGCCACAAGGATAAAGGTTTTTAATTTGTGGATGATGTAAACTATCAGCCTCTCTTGGAATGCGCACGGGCGAAGAGGTTCGGCTTTCAGTGGCCACCACAATCGCATCATTGGTATAATAACCCTTCATCTTTTTTCCAAAGGTTTTAAAACCTTCTTGTAAAGTACGGTGCACAAAACTGGGAAGTGCTTCTTGCAAAGGCGCTGCCATCAATCCTGGCAAATAACTGGCATCAGGTAAATCTGCAGATATTTTATTGTTACAAAAATCTACCAACCTTGAAGCGGGTGCTACTTGCAAACCACCACCTAGTCTAAAGGCTGCTTGTTCTACTTCTTGTTGAAAAGCCAATAATAACAATGGATGATCATCTGGCAAAGCATTTTTATTTTTCTTTAAAAATTGGGCAGCAGTTGGTACATCAATTTGAACCACCATACCACTATTGGCATAAGGGTTATCTCTTTTACTTGGGCTCCATCCATTTACTACAATTTCTCCAGGGGCGGTGGCTGCGGGCGCAATAATTCCACCAGGGCACATACAAAAACTAAATACCCCCCTTTCACTTACTTGTTCCACCAAGCTATAGGATGCTGGGGGCAAATTAGGATCGCGCAATAAACAATGGTATTGAATAGCATCAATAATAGATTGTGGATGTTCCACCCTTACCCCTAAAGCAAAAGGTTTGGCTTCAATGCTAATATTTTTTTCAAATAATAAAGTAAATATATCTCGTGCAGAATGCCCTGTGGCTAAAATATAGGCAGCTGCTTTCATGCGATCTCCATCCGCCGTAATAATTTCTTTAATGTTGTTATTCTCAATTACAAAGTCCGCTAATTTTTTTTCAAACAAGACTTTACCACCACTTGCTTCAATTTGTTCCCGCATGGCAGTAATAATATGTGGTAGTTTATTCGTGCCAATATGCGGATGCGCTTCGTATAAAATATTTTCATCGGCGCCAAACTGGTAAAACAGTCTTAAGATTTTATCAATGCTCCCACGCTTATTACTTCTAGTATATAATTTACCATCACTATAAGTACCTGCACCTCCTTCCCCAAAACAATAATTGCTTTCCGAGTTAACGATGCCTTCTTTATTTAAACTAGCCAAATCTCGTCTTCGAGCTCTTACATCTTTACCTCTCTCTATTATAATAGGTCTTAAGCCTAGTTGAATACATTCAAGGGCGGCAAATAAACCGGCAGGTCCTGCACCAATAATAATGACTTCTTTGGCAGACGAAGGAAGAATAGGGAAATGGAGGGCTTGGGTAAATCGATGGCTTGGCGGCTCATTGATAAAAACGGCGATGCTTAGGTTGACCCAAATTTGTTGCCTACTTCTGGCATCAATCGATTTTTTAAGAATATGGTAGCCCTTGATGGTTTCAAGGGATTGGCCTGTAATTAGGCCAATGGCCTTCAAAAGGCTGGAGTTTTCAGCCGCTTCGGAGGGCTTAAGTCGTATTTGTATAACAGTTTGCATGGGTTAGGTGTTTATCCTAAAAAAATGCTTTCATTAATATAGTAATACCCCAAGGGGGGAATTCAACTAAAAGGGTAAGTCGTCCCCTGATTCGTTGGTAGGAATATCAAAATAAGTACTTGTTTCAGTAGGAGCAGTATTGCCACCCAAGGCCACTGCTTCCATGCGCCAAGCATCTAAATTGGTAATATAATTGTCCTTGCCATCTTTGTTCCACTTAGACCCCTTTATATTAAAGAGTACTTTTACGGTATCGCCTAGGTTAAAGCGGTCAGGTAAGGCTGTACGGTCCTGTACACATTGAAATTTAACATAATTTGTGATGGTTTTCCCGTTGATATCATCGGTTTTTTCAATCACAAATTCCCTTGTTTTAAAGGTTTCTTTCCTCTGAATGATTTCGTATTTGGCAATCAATTTGCCTGTTAATTCGTAGCTCATAGTTTTAATTAAGTGAGTAAAGGTAGTATTTAAAGGTGAAATAGAAGTGGCCCCCCTTAAAAGCAAATAAGTATTAGTTTTTAGTAAAAAAATACTTTAAAAAATAAGTGGATAACTAGGCCTTTTTAAGAAAAAGGATATATCTTGAACGCCTGATTAGGGGGTAGAAAAGATGGGGTTTGTAGGGTTTTGGGGACATGTAAAAAAAAGGAAACAAAAAAGTTTTTTTTTCAACAATAAGTCGTCATATTCGCATTCCGGTTAACAATTCCTTAATCCAGAGTTGGAACCCAGTTGGTACCCTTTTATAAAAATACAAAGAGCAAGAAGTAAGATGGCTAAGAGCGCAGATTTAATATGGAGTAATTGCTTAAAAATAATTAAGGACATTGTCGAATGGCAGCATTTTAAAACTTGGTTTGAACCTATTCAGCCAGTTGATTTAAAAGACAATGTTTTGATGATCCAAGTGCCAAGCCAATTTTTTTACGAATACATCGAAGAGCATTACGTTAACCTTTTAGCTAAGACTTTAAAACGTGAACTTGGCAAAGAAGCTAGACTAGAGTATCGTATCATGGTGGACAGTGGAAACAACAAAAAAGGTTCCATGGATGTGCCGGCAAGTGGTATGAAAACATACAACAACAACGAGATGAACTTCCCGTTGGTGATTGACAACCCAGTGAAGAATCCTTTTGTGATTCCAGGGTTGAAAAAGATGCAAATTGACCCTCAGTTGAACCATAATTACCTATTTGACTCCTTTATAGAAGGGGATTGCAATAGGGTGGCGCGTCGTGCGGGTAAAACAGTGGCTGAAAAGCCAGGCGCTAATTCTTTTAATCCATTAGTAATATATGGAGGGGTTGGTTTAGGAAAAACACATTTGGCCCAAGCCATAGGAAATGATGTTAAACGCATTCATCCCAACAAGGTGGTTTTATATGTGAGTTCTGAAAAATTCATCAATCAGTTCCAGGATCATAGTCGCAATAATGCCATTAATGACTTTATTCATTTTTATCAATTAATAGATGTCTTAATTATAGATGATGTTCAGTTCTTTAACAGAGCCGAAAAATCTCAGGATGCATTTTTTGCCATCTTCAATCACTTACACCAAAGTGGTAAGCAATTGGTTTTAACTTCTGATAAAGCACCTAAAGATTTAGAAGGATTACAAGAACGTTTATTAAGTCGTTTCCGTTGGGGATTAAGTGCCGATATTCAAGTACCAGATTACGATACCCGTATCGAAATTTTGGAAAAGAAAATGAAAGCGGATGGTTTAGAAATGCCAAAAGAAGTAGTGAAATATGTGGCTTACAATATCAATACCAATGTAAGAGAATTAGAAGGAGCCTTGATTTCTTTGTTGGCACAGTCTTCTTTGAATAAAAAAGAAATTGATGTAGAGTTAGCTAAGAAAGTATTGCGCAACTTTGTTAAAACAAGCAGCAAAGAAATTACCATTGACGCCATTCAAAAAATGGTTTGTGAATTCTTTGAAGTGCCTTATGATAAGTTGTTACAAAAAACTCGTAAGCGTGAAATTGTACAAGCCCGTCAAATTACGATGTACTTGGCCAAAGCCTTTACAAAGAATTCTTTGAAAACAATTGGAGAACATTTTGGTGGACGTGATCATACAACTGTGATACATTCATGTCAAACGGTTAAGGACTTGATGGATACGGATTCTATGTTCAGAGAAAACGTGATGGAACTTACTCAAAAAGTACAATTGGCCGCCATGTAAGCTGGTCTTTTAAGACAAGAATTAATCAAATAACAATATTATAGTCCGGAACGAACTTTATTTGAGTTTATTCCGGACTTTTTTTAGGTATTTAAGGCCAAGCTGCTTATTTTTGCAGCCCTCGAAAGAGGTTTTGGAGGAGAGGTGGATGAGTGGCTGAAATCAGTAGTTTGCTAAACTGCCGTACGGGTTAAACTGTACCAAGGGTTCGAATCCCTTCCTCTCCGCTCTCATTTAGTTCTTGGATCAGACATAAAGTAGTTTAATACACCGGAAACAATATTTACTAGGCAACTGGTAAAAGGAACGGGAAGTAGCGCAGTCCGGTAGCGTACCTGGTTTGGGACCAGGTGGTCGCAGGTTCGAATCCTGTCTTCCCGACCAAAAAAGAAAACAAAGCCTCAACGAAAGTTGGGGCTTTGTTATTTCAAGGAGTGAACAAATCAAGCTCGCTTGAATTTGTGAGCGCATTGAAATAACAAAAAGGCCACGAAGTGGACTTTTGTTGTAATGTATAAACGAATTAAGCTCGCTTGCTATCGCGCACGAATGAAATAACAATTAGCCTAATGAATGAATTTCATTAGGCTATTGTTTTTATGCTTTTGCACTGAGGGTTAACAGGATGCCGGAGCGAAGCGAAGGCTATCCTCTATCTATTATAAAAATAAGATATATATTTTTGTTTAATCTCTATATATTAAACCTATAAATCTTTCTACATCCTATTTTATCTTCCTATAGAGATATTTCTAAGTACCTAAAAAACACCCATAAAATTGAATCAAATTAGAGAAAATTTATTTTATAATATATTGTATATGAATGTTTCAGTATAATAAACGGCAATTACTGATTATAATCATCTAATAATTTTTTCTTAGATTATTGGTCCAGATATTTGTCTTAGATAATCCCCTAATGCAAATTATATCCCAATTTACTGATTTTATAAATATGTTATTTTCCTCCAAACCAGGATTCCAAAACATATTTGATCATTACTTCTTTGAACAAAAGTATTACCTACATACTTCAGCCTCCGTTGAAAATTTTGCCAAATTATTGAACACTAACGCTGATAAGTTAAATTATATTTCAAAAAAATATAATTCGTCTTCTTTTGAAGAACTTATTCAGCAATCACGTTATGAACATCTTATGAAGGAGTTTCAAAATCCTTTCAATGCCTCCCTTCCCATAGATTCTGTAATTAAATTAAGTGGATTTGACAACAATGAATCATTCGTGAATTACGCCAAAGAAATACAACAAAATAACCTCACAAAATAACCTTAAAAGTATAAACCTATAATCATGTCAACGACCGTAAAGACAAAAAAATTAGACATATTTAACCTGTTTTACAGTGGTGCTGCCGTTGTAATCCTAATTGGTGTAATTGCCAAACTACTAGAGTGGCCAGCTCAGGATTTATTGATCACTGGTGGATTGGCCATTGAAGCAGTCGTTTTTGGCGTTTCTGCTATTAAGTTTATTGATGTTGAAGTGAAGCAAGATGTGGCCACTGAAGCCACCTTATCTAAAGTGGCAGAAGGATTAGGTACCATCGCTGCCAATGCGAAAGCAGCAGCTGGCGAAACCTATATCAATATTCAAACGGGTACTGAGAACTCAGATAATGCTTCAGCCACAAAAGCTACAAGTAATAATGGTTCAGCTATAGATACATCCAATAGATTAGCTTCTGAAAAAAATGTTTCAATTGAAATTCATAATGCTGAAACAACTGCGCCTACTTTAGCTTCAACAACCACTACAGCTTCTGCTCCAGTAACTGTTCAAGTACAAGCAACCCCAATGCAATTGCCAAGCAATGCACACACTTTGTGGCAGCTAGAACAGTTAGATATTTTGAGTTTGGCAAAGGATTTATTTTTTCAACCTAAATGGGACAATTTGTCCTCTGAAGAGTATACCATCCTAAGTCAAATATTCAAACGTGTTTTTGACAAGAAACTTCCTAATAAAGAAGCCTTACAATTTTTATTACAGTTCCCAGTTAAATTACCTATACCTGAAATAAATAAATTGACGATTGAAAAATCACACAATTTAGACGCATCAGAAATTGAGTTATTGTGCAAGGCGCTTACCATGATTGGGTTTAACAGTTTCTTTGAAAATTTTATTTTAGAATTAAGCGGGGAAGCGTATTTAATAAGACCAAAAAAAGTAGGAGATCTTCAAATATATGGCGGAGAGGAAGATATCATTTTAGCACATGCGAATAGCTTCTTTGCTAAGGAATTAATTGTAGGCCCACATATTGAATGTTTACAAAGTGCTATAAAATTAAAAGGACAAACGCTATTAGAATTCTTTATACAAAAGGTAGACATCAAAAAAGAAGATCAATTAGGTTCGTTAATTAATTTATTGCAATCGCAATCAGATGATTTGAAAAAGAAATTATGGTCTAGGTTCAAAAAAATCAAGTACAACCAAGCTACTAGTGATGGCTATGCTTATTTAAAACTGCTTGCTCAATCTGCTATTTCTTTTAGCAATACCAGTATTGGGGCGCAATTGTTTAATAGAATCATTGAAATTCAAATCAATGATAAGAAAACAATTACTTTAAATGATGT
>Ga0214919_10003213_pt1 | contig 24965 bp, 22 predicted proteins | sample LL1503_MetaG_FD_177994 | JGI IMG/M metagenome (GOLD analysis project Ga0214919, IMG submission 177994) | Freshwater microbial communities from Lake Lanier, Atlanta, Georgia, United States - LL-1503 | ecosystem: Environmental > Aquatic > Freshwater > Lake | place: USA: Georgia | collected... | reverse complement strand
GGCACTCCGCGCTTGCATTGGTGGCAGGTGCCGCATTCACCGGTGGGTCGTACAGCAAGTAACTGGCCAGTAGAAGTGTGGCCACCAAACTCATGACCAAGAATGATTCCGGACAGTCCATTTGCAATGAGGTGAAGATCGCTGCCACAAATTCCTGATGACGACACAGTGATGAGTTCACCTTCGCCTGTTGGCTCATCAACATCGATGACTGATACTTGTCCTTGGGATGATGTGACTGCGCGCATGTGGTCACAGTAGTCGCGTTATAGCGGCACAGTGATGGTGGAAATTTCGGTGGTGGTAGTTGAAGGTTCGATAGTTGTTGTGGTGCTTGTTGCATTCACGATGTCAGTACCAAATCGCGTGATTGCCGGAATCATAAAAGTTGCTCTGGTGCGGTAGCCCTTCACAGTGAGGTGAACTCCGTCTTCAATGAATCTGCTGCCAGATTTTGGAGTGAATGATGTATTCCAATCAGCGATGGACAGATTGGCGTAGCGAGTTTTTGCTTTCACAAGTTCTCTGTTGAATCGCACGGCACGATTTTTCCAGTTTGATCGAGTGTCAGAGAATTCCAAGTTCACCCACAGCACCGGGAGATTTTTCACACTGGTCATCACTTTGTCGATTACCCATTTCGGGTACCACGTTTCTGTTCGTGACAACATGTCGTTTGTTCCGAGCGCTACGACAATTGCAGTTGTGTCTGCTGAAACACTTTTCACTAAAAGATCTGCGCCAACAGATGCCTTGCGTCCCTCATGGGTGTTCAGCACCACTGAAGTCCATAGGCCAGTGTTCATAATTTTCGATGACAGTGAACCAAAGGCGGCTGTGCCAATAGTGAGGCTGTCTCCCATGATCAGGATTTTGCCTTGGCCGTTGGTTCCGATTAATGATCGCTGTGCCCCGACAGACGTATTGGGGGCAAACAAAAAAAGGGAAATAAGGAAGACCCATATGGCGATAGTCGGCAAGCGGCCATGAGGCTTAACGAATAGAGGCATGTCTGGCACCCCTCCAGTGTGGCAAGGTTGTTACATGTTTCGTCGGCACTTTCTTACGTATTTGTCACTGTCGACAATGGCCATTACCCAGCCACTTTTAGAGCTGTATGGAAAGAACGTCACCATATTTTCGGCCGCCAAGCTGACTTCTATAGAGGTTGCTTTGTTTATAGGTGTTGCTGCAGTCGCTCCCGCAATTATTTGTATTTTCATTGATCGCTTCTCTGCTTCATTTGGTCCAAAGGTGAACGAGGCTGCTCGTCTGGTGATGATTGCCGGATTGTCGTTTTTGTTGGGTTTCGCAGTGGCGCGATGGATCAAGATTGATGGAAATATTTCGTCCTCCTCGATTGCGGTTGCGTTTGGAATTGCCATCCCCATTTCGTTCGACAGATCAAAGGCTATTCGCGTGTGGTCTCGCTGGCTGTCAGTGTTATCCATAGCTGTTGTCATTAGTGCTGTAGTCGCTGCATGGCCCGTATTGATTGAAACGAACGGACCGACTTCTGATGCAGTAGTGGGAAACAAGAATGTCACCGTTTTGCAAGTCATTTTTGACGAGTTCCCGCTTTATTCTTTGCTTGATAGTGAAGGTGGAATTAACGCAGTTCGTTTCCCCGGCTTTGCCGAACTGGCCCAAGACTCGACGTGGTATCGCAATTCTGTTGCGGAGTCGAACTTCACACACCAAGCAGTACCAGCAATCTTGTCGTCACAGATTCCTAAACAATCAGGTGGACCGTTTCTGGCGCAATATCCGAAAAATATCTTCACTCTCTTTGGAGGTCGTACATCTGTAGGCGGCATTGAACCAGTTACAAGTTTGTGTCCTCATTCAGTGTGTGCAAAGAGAGAGCAAGGCGATGAAGTTTTTGATGCGGACCGTGTGAAGACTTTTTTTCGGGATGCGATGTATGTCTATGGACACCGCGTGTTTCCGCAATTCATACGAAAACACATTCCATCAATTGAAGGAACATGGGGTGGTTTCGGGGTGGTTGCCAACCAGTTCAGGGGGCAATTTGCAACGGGGGCTTTGTCGCAGGTTGATGCTGTTGATCAAGCTGTGCATACCATAACTGGTGATAATTCCCCACAGGTTCAAGTTGTTCATGCATTGTTACCTCACGCACCGTGGCGTATTACTCCTGATTTACGTGTTGATGATTTGTCTGCAACTATCTCGACAGTGAACCCCGATGACGATGAAGTGATTCGAGATATGTATCAAACCTTTCTGTATCAAGTGGGTGCAGCAGACCGAGTGATTCAGAACCTTATCCATGAGCTCAAGGCATCGGGGAAATGGGATTCGGTTCTATTGGTGATTACAGCAGATCACGGTATTTCATTTGTGCCAACTTTGCCGCAACGACATACAGATTTTTCTGATAGTGGCCAAGTTGCTGATATTTATCGAATTCCTACCTTCATTAAGTATCCGAAACAAACTGCGGGGCGTACCGATGACTGTGCAATGAGTAATCTTGATTTGCTTCCAACAATTATTGAGGCGACACAGACCAAGACATCGTGGAATTTTTCCGGACAATCAATTGCAAAGACATGCCCTACGGGCCGAGTTCGCCACGTGATTTCTGCAACAGGACAAAGTGTAGAAATGAGCGGTGCTTTTGAAGAGGCTCGTAGTAGGGCGCTTCACTATTCGGAAATTGTTTCGAACACCGGACCGTTAACTCAAGTGGCGGCAGTCGGTGAGAGTGCTGCGCTTGTAGGTTCAGTTATCGGCAAAGCGCCAGTTGGTAGCCAGGTTGCACATTGGACTTTGAACCAGAAAGATCTTTTTGCAGGTGTTTCGTCTCAACGGGGTACTCGTGTCCCTGCGCTAGTTACTGGAACGATCACTACGACTAAACCGCTTGAAGCAGGGACTGAAGGAATCGTTGTGGTTGACGGAATCGCGGCTGGAGTTATTGGTGAGCTATCCGGAGCGCGAAACACGGTGGGGTATACGGCGGTGCTCGACTATTCACTGTTGACGGCCGGTTCGCATACCGTGCAGCTCTACGTTCGTGACATCGATGGAAAGTTAACTTCGGCAGGATTGCCTGATTAGTTCTTTCCAGTGATTGCGCGCCAATTCGTGGGGTCTTCGATGAACTTCACCACTCGTGGAACATCATCAACATGGACTGGTCGGCTGAACAAATAGCCTTGAGCCCGATGGCAATCAAGAAGTGAAAGTTGAGACAACTGTTCCAGATTCTCAACACCTTCGGCCACAATGTCTGCGTTCATGGCTGTAGCCATTGCGACAATAGTGCGAACAATATTTTGAGTTGCTGGTTCACTGACAACGTCGTTCACAAACGCTCTGTCAATTTTGATGCACTGGATTGGGAAGCGCTGCAGGAGAGACAGTGAGGAATAACCTGTACCAAAGTCGTCAATGGCTATCCGCACGCCAATGGCATGTAGGCGATGAAGTGATGCAAGTGCTTGGGTGGGTTCTGTAATCATCACACTTTCGGTGACTTCCAGCCAGAGTTGTTCTGCGGGAATGCCAGAGGCCGTCAGTGCTTCGCTGACAACGGTCACAAATTGTGGGTCGTGCAACTGACGTACAGAGACGTTGACGCTCATGGTGCTACTAGGGGAACAGTTGCCTGCGTCGATCCATGTACGCAATTGAATCAGTGCATCGTTGAGTGCCCAAGAACCGAGAGGCACAATGATGCCTGTTTCCTCAGCTATCGGAATGAATTCATCAGGCGAGACAACGGCTGATTGCCCACGGTCCCAGCGCATGAGGGCCTCGAATCCAACAACTATGCCTAAGTCGATATCGACTATTGGTTGATGCACGAGATGCAATTCGTTGCGTTCCAGCGCGCGGTACAGAGCGGTTTCTACGTCTAGGCGTTTTGTGACGCTTTCCAACATTGATTCATCAAACAGAGCAATGCAGTTTCTGCCGGCATGTTTGGCTCTGTACATCGCGGTATCTGAATGACGCAAAAGGTCGGCAGCTGATAGTTCCATTCCGGACGGTGCATAAGCAACGCCAATACTGGCTGTGACAAACATGTCCCCATCGCGAGTACTAATGGGGCTGCGCAGAGAATCGAGAACATGTTCTGCAAGCAGAACTGATTGCGTCAGGCTTTCTGTGGTGGGGTCAAGGACCACGAATTCGTCGCCGGCAATTCTGGCGACAGTGGCATGTTGTGGAACTGCAGATTGAAGTCGCCTGGCAATTTCGGTGAGAACATCATCGCCAATGAAATGCCCGAGGCTGTCATTGATGTTCTTGAATCGGTCAACATCAATGAAAAGCACAGTTGGTTGCCTCGGTGTGCGCCAAGCTGACCTGACTGCTGAGTCAATGTATTGCACCATCAACACACGATTAGGCAAACCCGTTAAAGAATCTGTCAGTGCGTTGCGAACTAGTTGTTCATGCGTGGAAGCATTGAGTCGTACGGATTGCACAACTCGGGTCATCACGACAGTTGCAAGGACGCAGACGGTGATGGTACGAACAAGCGTGTCTTGGTTGTTAGCGGGCGAGTCAACGGCTAAAACAATGATGGGTGCAACAAGTGACATTGTTGTTGTGACAAGGCGAGTCATCAACGCAGGTGAAACAGTGTGAGCGCCTGCCATTGCGATGTGTCGAATGGTGGGGTGACAGAACGCCGCACCGGCAAAAACAATTGCCATCAGTATCGGACTATCGAGAGTTGACATGGCAAACGACACGTCTCCACGCGCGAGCACTGCGCGCAAAATGACACCAACCAGGCACAACGAAATTGCAATGCCGAGAAAAGCGTTGGCAGGTGATGGCGTGGAATCTGAAAAGAGGAACGTTGCCAGCAGAAACAACACCACCATGCTGAGGCCAAGGGTGATGCTCTGCACGGTTGTTGTCGACGCTGTGTGTCCGGCAAGACCGATCGACGGTTGAATCAAGTACACCCAGACAACTAGCCAAGCGCCGATGCCAACAATGAGTCCGTCTGCCAAAACATTTGCCGCTTGACCAACGAGGCGTCGGCGAACAATAAATATGAGACCAACGATGAGGGCGACTTGAGAAAGAAGCCACAGGATTTCGATTGCGAGCGAGTGAGGCGCAGAGGCCCGATCTTCAATCAGCCGTGAGGTGACCATTGCTCCTATGGAAATTGCCGTGATTGCAGTGACAACAGTTGGTGCTTTGTGAACAAGGATTCCGATCAGTACCCCGATGACAGCAAGGCCGAGACCGCAAATGGTGGTGATGGCCATCAAGTGGTTAGCGGTGATGCCGTGCACAACGCCCAGGGCGACAGCTGCGCCAGCCATGGTCCAAGCGGCAGCCGAGAGTGCTCTACGTGCCACTTTGTCTCGAATTCTGCATGTGGTGACCGCCCAATCGAACCAAAATGACGCTACTACGAGGAACGATGTCTGACGGGGAGCCTGTAAGGGCGCGACGAAAAGATAGTCTGAGTTCACATGACCACCGTTGCTCCCACCGTCACGGTCGTTGTGCCCGGCGCACATCTCATGGCAGAACTGCTGGGTGAACGCGACGAATTGTTACGACGTGTCGAAGATTCATTTCCTGACGTGGCTGTCGTGGTGCGTGGAAACGAAATCGGATGTTCTGGTCCGCGTGCCCATCAGGTTGGTCGTTTGTTTGAAGAGATGGTGTTGTTGCTGCAAAGCGGCGAGCGTCTTGATCAGTCTGTGATGGATCGAAGCATCGTGATGGTGAGGGCCGAACAGCGACCAAGCAGTGTTCTGACTGATGACATCTTGAAAGGTTCGCGAGGCCGCATGGTTCGGCCAAAGACCGCTGGCCAGAAGCGCTATGTCGATGCCATCCGCGAAAACACCATCACGTTTGGTGTGGGACCTGCCGGAACCGGCAAGAGCTGGCTGGCAGTTGCTATGGCTGTGCAGGCTCTACACGCTCGTCAAGTGCAACGCATTGTTCTGACTCGGCCAGCTGTTGAAGCTGGTGAACGACTTGGATTCCTACCAGGTGACCTCATGGCAAAGATTGATCCGTATCTTCGGCCTCTGTACGACGCCTTGTACGACATGATGGACCCTGAAGCAGTAGTCAAGTTGGTGGAACGTCAGACAATTGAAGTTGCGCCACTTGCATTCATGCGTGGTCGAACATTGAATAATTCATTCATCATTTTGGATGAAGCGCAAAACACGTCTCCCGAGCAAATGAAGATGCTTCTTACTCGTGTGGGTTTCGGATCAAAAGTTGTCATCACAGGTGACGTATCGCAGATTGACGTGCCAGATGGACGCAGTGGTTTAGTTGGGCTGGAAAAGAAACTGGGCCATATTGATTCGTTAGCTTTTGTGTATCTCGATGGGTCAGACGTTGTTCGACACCGAATCGTGGCAGACATAGTTGCTGCATATGAACGGTTTACAAATTCTGAGGCAAAGAGATTGTCGGCTCGCAAGGCGAATCGCGATGAATGATTCACGACCACGTCTACATGTGCCGCGTCGCGCTGGCGGAGACGGAGTGCCTGAAGTGTTCTGTTCTGATGAACAATCGGGAAGCACAATAGATCTTGCTCGATGGAGACAATTGGCCGTGTCGGCTTTGTTGCACGAAGGTGTTCACGGTGCGTGCGAGTTGTCAGTGTTTTTTGTCGACGAAGCAACAATGGCCGACCTCAACGCAGAACACATGGGAAAAGTTGGGCCCACTGATGTGTTGGCGTTTCCGCTTGATGCTGTCGACGGGGTAGAGCCGCAAGGTCCAGGCGCACTGTCGCGCGGGCCGGCGCGTCCGCAACCAGATGTTGATGATGTGCCGACTCTGCTCGGAGACGTCGTTATTTGCCCCATAGTGGCCGAGAGACAAGCGTCTACGCATGCGGGCACGACAGACGACGAGTTGGCACTGTTGTTGGTGCATGGCATCTTGCATGTTCTAGGTTTTGATCACCACGACGAACCCACAACAACCGAGATGCGAGCACGGGAATTGGCTATCTTGACTACACATCATTGGTCCGGGCCAGCGCCGAGCATATTCAGACAGGACCAAGACGAATGATTGCAACTTCACCCACCTCTGCTGATTGGTGGATGTTTGTCGGAATTCTCATTTTGCTGGGATGTCTGATTGTGCTGTCGATAGCGGAGATGGGACTCTCGCGTGTTTCCAAACCAAAGGCACAGGCCTTGGCCGATTCGGGCGCCAAAGGTGGGCCTGCACTTTTGGGTCTCGTGACACATCCTGAGCGATGGGTGAATCCATTGTTGTTGTCTGTGAACGTGTGTCAAACAGTGCAGGCAACGTTGACGGGTGTTGTTGCAGGTCGACTATTTGGGCCGGCCGGAGTTGCAATTGGTGTGGTCTTAAACGTTGTGGTGTTTTTTGTGTTTGCAGAAGCTGTGCCTAAGACCTATGCAATTTTGCATTCTGATAGAGCTGCACTTTCTACGTCTCGTCTGACGGCTCTTCTTGTTGCGTTCTATCCGTTGCGCAAGATGTCGCAGGGTCTTATTGGCCTGACCAACATTGTTGTCAAGGGCAAAGGATTAGAACAAGGTCCATTTATCGGCGAGCAAGAATTCCTTGGGATGGTGGAAGCTGCGGTTGAAGATGAAGTCATTGAACATGAAGAACGTGCGCTGATCGAATCCATTATTGAATTCGGCGACACCGTTGTCCGCGAAATCATGCGACCGCGACCAGACATTGTCAGCGTTGACGCTGGCGAGACCCTGGACATGGCGCTTGATGAAGCGTTTGAGCACGGAGTGAGCCGCTTGCCAGTGATGCGAAAAGACGAAGACGACAACGAAGACGTTCTCGGAATTGTCTACGCAAAAGATTTGATGAAAAAGATTCGCTCCGGTGCAGGGTCTGAACCAGTTGACCAGTTGGTTCGAGCTGCAGCGGTGATTCCGGAAAATAAGCCGGTTGCGAAACTCATGCGTGAAATGCAACGCGACCACTTCCACATGGCGATAGTTGCCGATGAATACGGAAGCATCACTGGGCTTGTGACGCTGGAAGATTGCCTTGAAGAACTTGTAGGTGAAATTGTTGATGAGCACGACGATGAAGTGCCAGATGTACGAATGCTTCCTAATGGGGAGTCGTTGGTAGATGCTGGAATGTCGATCGCAGATTTCAACGAGCATTTCAGTGTTGATCTGGCTGATGAAGAGTTCGATACGGTCGGCGGGTTCTTGTTTGGGCTGCTCGAGCATGTCCCTGTGGTCGGAGAAACCCTGGAAGTTGAAGGATGGCGTTTCGTTGTCGAGGCTCTAGAAGGTCGACGAATCACTGAAGTGCGCTTAATGCCTGTCATTGATACTGAGTAACGCTGCATCACAGCCCGTTCGGTAAGTTAGCCGCATGGAAGTTTCACTCAAAGGTAAAGTCGCACTAGTAACGGGAGCATCTCGTGGCATCGGTTTAGCAATCGCTAAAACGTTTGCCGAATCTGGCGCCAGCGTCATGATGGTGTCTCGCAAGATTGATGAATCTGCAATGGAAGGCATTGATGGCGAAGTTGCTATTCGTCCTGCCAACGTAGGTGACCCAACGGCCGCTGCTGATGTTGTGCGTGAAACTATTGAAAAGTTCGGACGTCTCGACATCTTGGTAAATAATGCTGCAACAAACCCGTACTACGGGCCAACAATGGGTGTCGATGAGAGTCGTTATGACAAAACTTTTCAGATCAACTTGAAAGCTCCATTGCAGTGGACACAAGCTGCGTACGAAGCATCATTCAAAAAGTCTCCAGGTGTAATTATCAACATCGCATCCGTAGGTGGTTTGCGTACTGATGGCGGCGGCTTGGGCATATACAACCTGACCAAAGCAGCGTTGATTCATTTCACACGTCAACTTGCTAGCGAAATCGGACCCAACAGAGTCATTGGTATTGCTCCTGGTTTGGTGAAGACAGATTTTGCTGGTTTTCTCGTAGAGAACTTTGGCGACAAGATCGCAGCAACAGTTCCGTTGAAGCGCCTCGGCGAACCTGAGGACATTGCGAACTTAGCAACATTCTTGGCCTCTGATGCCGCTAGTTGTATTACGGGCGAAACATACGTCATTGACGGCGGCGCAGGCCTAGGTACTTCTGGCGCAAGCTAAGACGCAGACACACTGCGTACGAGCAACGCTCGTTGCGGTTTACCAAGAGATGTTCTTGGAATAGTAGAAACAACATGCACGTTACGCGGAGCGCAGTGAGCTGGCATCACTAATTTGACGTGATTGCGAAGTTCTTCCAAGGTGATGCTTGTGGAATCTTGTACAACCACCCAAGCATGTACCGCCATGCCCCACTCAGGGTCAGGTACGCCAGCAACACACACTTCTGCAACTGATTCATGAGTAAGCAAAGTCTCTTCAACAGATTCTGGCCAGATGTTTTCGCCGCCCGAAATAATGAGATCACCTTCGCGACCCTCAACTGTTAGTACGCCATCGCTAGATAGTGCGCCACGATCTCCGGTGCGAAACCAGCCATCGTTATCTAGTGGGCATGTGTCATCGCGATACGCGCGCAGCAACATGGGAGCGCGAACATAAACGATGGAATCGCGAATCTCGATTTCGACTCCTGGCAGTGCGGTGCCGTTGTACACAATGCCACTGCCCGTTTCGGTCATTCCGTACGTAGTGATGCAATTGTCTGGGAGATCTTTAGGGGCTCGCGCTCCGCCCAGCACAATTGTTCTGTACAGAGAAGCATCGACGCGTTGCAATGCCGTTGCGACTAGGGAAACAAGTGTTGCGCCGTTGGTTGCAGCATCTTCATAGGCCTCTTTCGTAAAAGAAGGGACTGCTACAAGTGAGGTACCCATGATGAGAGAACGCGTGATGACAGAAAGACCCCCAACATGTGATGGGGGCAAGCAGGCCAACCACTGGTCTTTTAGTGAAACCTTCAGCCTGGCCGAAGTTGCACGGGCACTTGCTTCCACAGCTGCCATGGTGAGCACTGCGGCCTTTTGTGTTCCGGTGGTTCCGCTGGTGGCTACGACAACAGCATCGCCAGCATCGACGGGGCGCCCAGAGACTGGTCCGTCTCCGCCGAGGGTCGCCATGATTGTTGGCTGAACAATGTCGAGTATCTGTTGGCGCGCTGGTGCTGGTAGTCGCTGGTCTAGGGCAAAGACGGCGTCGTCGTTATCCCATGCTCGTGACAGACGATCCACGAGCTCTTGTCCGTTTGGCATGTCAAGGCAGACCAACTCGTTCACGTCTACAGCGTACGGCTCGTGCGACACTAGTGGTATGACAATTCCGCATGACCCCGCAACTCTTGGATGGAAGAAGTGGGTGATCGGGGCTCGGCCTCGCACACTGCCAGCAGCCGTTGTTCCGGTTCTTGTTGGCCTGGCATGTGCAAGCGGGGCAGATGTGACGACGTGGTGGAGAGCTGCGCTTGCCGGAGTTGTCAGTTTGTCTTTGCAGGTGGGTGTGAATTATGCAAATGACTATTCAGACGGAGTGAAAGGGACAGATGCTGTACGTGTCGGTCCACTACGACTAGTTGGTTCCGGTGCCGCGTCAGCTGTGCATGTAAAGCGTGCTGCCTTCATCATGTTTGCCATTGCAGCCTGTTCGGGGCTCGTCTTGGCACTTGATACATCGCTGTGGCTGGTGGCGGTCGGTGCGGCTGCAATCATCGCAGCGTGGACCTACACGGGTGGTCCACGACCTTATGGGTACGCCGGATGGGGAGAACTGTTTGTGTTCGTATTCTTTGGCATTGTTGCCACAGTGGGCACCGAATATGTGGTGTCAGAGGAATTCACGGCTGCTGGGCTTGTGGCAAGCGTTGCTGTTGGTTGTTTGGCCTGTGCATTGTTAGTTATTAACAACTTGCGCGATATTCCCGGAGACACGGTCGCAGGCAAAAATACTTTGGCAGTAAAACTGGGCGATGCGCGCACACGTAAACTGTTTGCTCTACTCATTATCATCGCAATGGTTTCCATAGGTGCTACATCTGCGATGGTTGGGGCGTACGCATTGTTTGGCCTAGTAGGAATTGTCGCAATTCGACCCGCGCTAGAGGCAGTTGCTCGTGGCGCCAAGGGACGTGACTTGATTATCGTGCTGGGCAATGTTGGACGAGCTCAGTTGGTGATGGGAGTCACTTTTGCTGCCGGAATAGCAGTATCCCTAACGCAATAGTTGTTGCAATATCGCTGCGGTTGTGGCTTCATCTTCCAGGTGAACTGTATGGCCGACCGACGAGACAATCGTAATTTCTGATTGCGGAATTACTTCGTGCATCTGTTGTGCGATGTCGACGAATTTTGAATCGAGCTCACCAGCAATTAAGTGCACAGGCATTGCAAGGTGAGAGAGTGATTCCCATAGTGGGTCTTGCGTTCCAGTGCCTGCATACCGCAATGAATTTGCTAGCCCGCTAGCACTATTGCGCAGACGATCTGAACGCTGGTCGTTGGAAGAATTAAGTCCTGAAAATAGTGGTAGGGCCAGCCATTCGTTGATGAAAGATTCAACTCCGATGTTTTCGATATGGTCGGCCAGCACATTGTCGCTGTCGCGACGCGCGAGTCTTTCTGCTTCGTTTCTGATTCCTGGTGTACCGCTGATCAGTACTAATTGTGTAACTACGTGCGGGAACAGGGTTGCTACGTGGAGAGCCATGCGAGCACCCATCGAATATCCGATCAAGACTCCTGGCTGCATTGTTGACGCAACGTCAGAGGCATATTCAGAAAGAGTGCGCTTGCTGTTCGGGTTGAGGCCATGACCGGGCGCGTCAGGGCATGAGGCAGTTACCGACGATGGAAGTAGCTGTACAAGAGAATCCCACGATGATCCGGTTTGGGTGAACCCATGAAGGAAGGTGGCGTGTTGTTGAATCAACGAGTGAGCGCGCGTTCTAGGACATTGACGAACACATCGACATCTTGAGCGCCAGGGATAAGAAAGCGGTCATCAATAACGAATGAAGGGACAGCCGTTATCTCTCTCATGGCTGCTCCGTCTAGGTCTGCTTGCACTTCGGCGAGGCCGCTGTCAGTGTCGAGCCATGCACGTAGTGATGAACCGTCGAGGCCAATCTCTGTTGCGCACGTAGCCACAACGTCAGCATCGCCAACATCAAGCCCGTCTGTGAAATAGGCAGACATCAGTCGTTCTTTGAATGTGGCCTGAACAATTGCACCGTGGTGTTCAAGAGCCCAGTGCAATGCACGATGAGCCAGGATGGTGTTTGCACGAAGAGCGATATCCATATTGAATTCGATGTCATCGGCCGCAGCGACTGATGTCACATGGTGAAGAATCTGTTCGGCCCGTTCGCGTCCGCCAAACTTTTTTGCATAACTATCAACAACGGGGGTTGGACTTCCCAACGGTGCTGTGGGGTCAAGTTGGTATGCCTTGAACACCACCTCGATTGGTTCTGAAAAACCTTTCTGACGAAGCACTTCGAGCGCATTGTCAAACCGGCGCTTTCCTATGAAGCACCAAGGGCAAACGACATCAGACCAGATTTCCACACGCATAGGTGTAACGATAGGTGACATGAGTTCTTCTGGCGACACTGCAGCCACATTTTGCGCAACATTGGTCGACGAATGGGAACGCCAAGGCGTCGTTCATGCGGTGGTTGCTCCTGGTAGCCGTAGTACGCCGCTAGCAATTGCTCTCAGTCATTCGGACACCATTCGGGTGCATGTGTTTCATGATGAACGAAGCGCAGCGTTTGCTGCCTTGGGTATCGGGTCAGCATCTGGTGCGCCAGCGATTCTGTTGTGCACTTCTGGCACCGCCGCCACTCATTTCCATGCAGCAGTGGTTGAGGCTCATCAGAGTGATGTGCCGATGATTGTGTGTACCGCAGATCGGCCTCCCGAATTGCGTGATGTTGCGGCTCCTCAAACAATTGACCAGACGCACCTGTTCGGCGCGGCGGTTCGATGGTTTCATGATCCTGGTGTGCCATCTCGTGAAGCGTCTTCGACATGGAGGTCTGTAGCGGCGCGCTGCGTGCAATCGTCTGTTGGGGTGCGTCCTGGCCCAGTGCATCTCAATTTGCCGTTCAGAGAACCGCTTGTTGGCAATGTGATTGACATGCCGCAGGCACGTGATGGTGCATGGTCAGTAGTTTCCCGTTTATCGGCTTCTACTGAGCATGGTGAAGAGCATGTCGCCCAGATATTGAGCGGACGTCGTGGAGTAGTGATTGCTGGCCATGGAGCTGGCCGTGATGTGTTGTTGCTAGCCAACGCGCTTGGCTGGCCAATTTTTGCTGACCCACTCAGCGGTGTGCGCGAAAATGATGACGCCGTAATTATCGGCTTTGATTCGGTGCTGCGATCTGATGCATTTGCTTCAAGTCATTTCCCTGAAGTAGTTGTGCGAGTGGGGTCAACACCTGCTTCAAAAGTGTTGTCACAATGGGTGACACGATCAAGCGCTCGTATTGTGCAATTGCGTTCTTCTGAGATGGTGATTGATCAAGATCACTCTGTCGAAGCAACTGTTGTCGGTGATATTGGGTCAAGCATCCGATTGTTAGCCAAATCTGTAATTTCCTGTGACAAGAAGTGGCGCGAGGGATGGATCGCTTCCGAACGTGTAGCTCAAAAGGTAATCGACACATGGACCTCACAGAACTTCAGTGAACCGTCAGTAGCTAGAGCAGTCACAGCGGCTATGAATGTTGGAGAACATCTCGTGATTTCCTCTTCTATGCCAATCCGAGATGTCGAATGGTACGGAACTGCGACGCCTGGCGTCACTGTCTATTCGAATAGAGGCACCAATGGCATTGACGGTGTTGTTAGCACTGCAGTCGGAGTGGCATTGGCTACGCGAGCTCCAGTCACTCTTCTGATCGGTGATGTTGCTTGTATTCATGACTCGAACGGTTTATGGGCGCTGAATCGACGTGAAGTCGATTTGAAGATAGTGGTTACCAACAATGACGGGGGAAGCATCTTTTCGTTTTTGCCTCAGGCAAGTGTGGTGAGTGAAAACACATTCGAGTTGTTGTACGGAACTCCTCACGGAGTGTCGTTTGAACATTTAGCCGCCGCTCATGGGATTGAATTCGATCGCGCCGGCAGTATCGAAGATTTGCGTCACGCACTGTCTCGACGGGGCACACGGTTAATCGAAGTGCCTTGTGATCGTTCGGTCAATGTTGCACAGCATGAGGCATTGCAGGCAGAAGTGATTTCAGCAATAGAGGCTATGGCCTAACAATTGCAGACAGCATTGCTTGAAACTTTGCTTGAGTTTCAGCCAGCTCGACATACGGATCGCTGTCAGCAACGATGCCACCACCTGCAAACAGACGTGCGGTGCGGTTGTCTTGTGAAATTTCTGCACACCGAATAGTGACGGCAAAGACTCCGTTGCCCTTGGCGTCCATGTAGCCGACGGCGCCTCCGTAGTAGCCGCGGTGAAGGCCCTCTGTCTGATTAATAAGCGCGATAGCGGCCCCAGAAGGGTGTCCGCCCAATGCAGGAGTAGGACATAGAGCACGTACCAGAGAAAACACGTGTGCAGGCGGGTCAGTGAGCGCGCCTTCGATGCTCGTGCCGAGATGCTGCACGTTTGCAACCGTGACAATTGATGGTTCTGCTTCCCAGTCGAGGTACGAGCAGTAGGGCAAGAGAGTGTCGTGCACCATGTCAATAACAATGCGATGCTCAATTTGGTTCTTCTTGCTCGCGATGAGTTCATCTGCCAACTGTTTGTCTGTTGCTGTATCTCCGGTTCTGGGTGCGGTACCCGCCAACGGATGACTACGCACTGTTGATTGGTCAACTGACACCAGCAGTTCGGGCGATGCGCCGATGATGTTGTTGACGCAATAGCGATAACTGGAACCAAAAGAGGCCCGTAAGCGCAGCAAAATGGCATGAACATCAATCGGGTCATCGGCATGAACCTCTATGTCGCGAGCGATCACTGCTTTGTCGATGTCTCCTGCACGCACTGCGTCGCGTGCGGAAGTGACGGCATCGAGATAGTGGCCGATAGCGGTTCGTGGTGACACACGATATGAATTGCTATGAGGGCGAGGTGGTGGCGTATTTATCGCTGTTGTTATCGCGGCATGAAAAACATCATCAGTCAGGTCGCTGTCGTCTTTTCCGATCAAGGTGACTGTCGGAGTTGAACTTTCGGTTTTACGAAAGATGATCGTTGGCAACACAAAGGTCGCAGGCTCGGTGGGTAAGAACGGGACAAGCCCGAACAGGATTGGACCAGTGTCTTTCAGTGGTGAATCTGTATTCGCGCTTGGCACAAGAGTGGACAAAAAGGTCAGCGCATCTGATTCTGAGGCTGTGTGGCTTGTTCCTCTGCCGGCTACGCCAACACCATCACGTACAAAGAGAAAACCATCGCCACGGCACACAGTGTTGAGGTCGAATGGCTCAACACATTCGATGGTGCGATACATCATGGTGTGTTTTTGGTTCCGACCATGAGCTGAGTAAGTCCGCCAGATAACTGCGTGTGCGTTGCATCTGCAAAACCGGCCTTTTTGAGCATGGCCACTAGAGCTGTTCTTTCGGGAAGGTATGCGACACTTCGTGGTAGGTAGCGATACGCGGCTGCATCACTAAAGATGGCTCCGATACGCGGAACAATCTTGCCGAAATAAATGTTGTTCCCGAATCTGATGAGGCGATTGTGTGGAATGCCCACATCAAGAAGCGCAACACGACCGCCAGGGCGAATCACGCGTGCACATTCAACAAAGAATTTCTCAAGATCAACCAAATTGCGAAGTGCGAACCCGCAAATTACTCCGTCAACTGATTGTGAAGGAATGGGGAGGCGAAGAATGTCAGCCTGCACTCGTGGCGCACCGCTGTGATCGTTCGACAACATGCCAAAAGAGAGATCGAAAGCGATGGGTGTCAATTGGGCTCTGCGAAGGTCAACACATAAGTCGCCTGTGCCTGCAGCAAGGTCTAGGACTACTGACTGAGGGGGCAGAGCTAGGTCACGCACTGCACGCCGACGCCACCGCGTATCAAGGCGAAAGGTCATGATGCGATTCACAAGGTCATAGCGAGGTGCAATGGCATCGAACATGCCGCGAACCATTTGAGACTTCTCTACGCCCTCGGGAAGGGACGTAGAGTCCCACGAGGAGGGCATGGGGGACTCAGATGACTTCACACGGTAAGACTAAGGGCGCAAATGCAGCTACCCCAAGTACAACTCGCCGTTTTTGTCTGCGACACAGCAGAATGGAACATCACAGAGTCCACAGGGAGGACCCCTCATGATCGATTTCACTCTCGCACCTGAACACGAAGAAATCCGCACCCGCGTGCGCGACTTCGTTGACAATGTCATAAAGCCAGCTATGGAGCCATTCGGTCATCGAGATGACATGGCGCCAGAAGATCATGCTGAGTACGTTCGTCAATTGATTTCACTGCGCAAGAAGGCTGTTGAAGCCGGCTTGTGGTTGCCTCATATGCCTAAAGAATGGGGCGGTATGGGTCTTGGTCACGTGGCTCTTGCAATGGTGCAGGCTGAGTCGGCAAAAACTCGCGTCGGGCCGTGGGTGTTCAACTGCCAAGCTCCCGACGAAGGAAACATGCACACTTTGCTCCATTGGGCAACCGATGAACAAAAGGACAAATACCTCAAGCCGTTGCTTAATGGAGTGTCTTCATCTTGTTTCGCAATGACAGAGCCTGAAGTTGCTGGTTCTGACCCAACGCTTATTCGCACCAACGCAATCAAAGATGGTGACGAATGGATCATCAATGGTCATAAGTGGTTTATCTCTGGTGCTCGTCGCGCACGCTTTGCAATCTTGATTGCTAGAACAGAGATGGACGTGCCGCCTGGATCACGTGGAGCAAACACAGCCTTCATCATCGACTTGCCAATGAAGGGCTGGAACGATGTGCGCGAAATTGAAACGATGCATGGTGCTACCGGTCACTCAGAGATCGTCATCGAAGATCTGCGAGTTCACGATTCCCAGATTCTGGGCGGACGCGGCAACGGGCACCGACTTGGTCAATACCGTCTCGGGCCAGCACGTCTAGCTCATTGCATGCGCTGGGTTGCCCAGGCTGAAACAGCTCTTGACATGATGGTTGCTCGTTCGCTCGAGCGATACTCGCACGGTTCAATTCTTGCTGAGAAGCAGGGAATTCAATGGTTGATTGCTGATTCAGCAATGGAGATCTACCAGTGCAAGTTGATGATTCTTCATGCAGCATCAAAGATTGATGCTGGCCAAGATTTCCGTCAAGAAGTATCAATGGCAAAGCACTTTGTTGCTAACAGTTTGAACCGCGTCATTGACCGTGCAATTCAGGTACACGGCGCACTGGGGTATTCAACAGATACCCCACTTGCTGGCATGATGCAGAATGCTCGCTGGGCACGATTCGCAGATGGTGCAGATGAAATTCACCAGATGCGTATAGCTGAAATCACTATTAAGGCATTCACTGATACAGGTTCAACCAGAACCGCAACCGGCGATCTGCCGATTTAATTAGGTACGGCGTCGAGGGCAATCTGTTTTGCCCATCGATAATCTGCTTTCCCTGCCGGAGAGCGAACAATAGAGTCCACGAAGACAAATTGCTTTGGCAATTTAAATCGTGCGATGTGCTGCTGGGCCACTTCGCGTAATGCAGCGTCTGAAGTTGTGGCGCCAGCCTTGAGTCGTACAACAGCGACCACTTCGTTACCCCAACGTTCACTAGGACGACCTGTGACTACGCAGTCATACACGTCTGGGTGCGCTTTAACGGCCGCCTCTACTTCTTCAGCAAAAATCTTTTCTCCACCAGAGTTAATGGTGACGGAGTCTCGCCCGTGCACTTCGATCATTTGATCTGCAGTGAGGCGTGCCCTGTCTCCTGGCACCACATACCGAACACCCTGAACAACTGGATAAGTCTTTTTAGTCTTCGCTTCATCATTGAGATAACCGAGTGCAAGTCGTCCGCTTTTTGCGAGCCATCCAAGTCCTTCGTGGCCTGCCTGAAGTTCTGATGTGAGGTCTTCGGACAAGATGTGATTTTGTGGAGCATAGGGAAACGAGCCGGTGGTGGAACTGTCTCCAGATGCCACTTGCGATAATTGGCCACCAGCCTCAGATGATCCGAGACCGTCGACCAATATGACCGACGGCAGATATTTGTGGAACTCCACTTTGAGATGTGCTGATAGGGGCGCTCCGCCAGAAAGGATGGACAACAACGATGACAAATCACGTGAGTTGTTTTCCAGGCCATCAAGCAGCGGGCGAGCAAACGCATCGCCAACAATTAGTAGAAAGTTGGCTTTTTCTTTTTCTACTAATCCCCAAATATCGTCAGCGTCCAATCGGTCTGGTTGTGACTGCACGATGATGGTGCCGCCACTGAGCCAGGTGCGAATGGCAATCCAGTGTCCGGCACCGTGCATAAATGGTGGGCTTGGTAAAGCTCTGAGATTTCCTGCCGCTTCTGCGACAAACTCTTCGACCGTACTTGCGGTCTTTGATCCACCGAAACATTCCACAACTGCATCGGCATTACGCCACAGCACTCCTTTGGGCATGCCTGTTGTTCCACCGGTGTACAAGATATAAAGGTCATCTCCGTTGTATCCGGCAGCTGGTTTGTCAGATGATGATCCGCGCAATACGTCTTCGTACCACACTGCACCGTCAATAAGAGCATGACCCGAGGCATCAGGAACCTGAATGATGACTCGCAAGTTGGGAAGTTGTTGACGCACAGCATCAAGTAGCGGAGCGAATTGGGAATGAACGATGCAGGCAGATGCCTGTGAATCACGAAGTAGGTATTCCAGCTCTTCTGCCACGTAGCGATAGTTCACGTTGAAGGGCGCAACACGGGCTTTCCATGAACCGAGCATTGCTTCTAGGTATTCATTGCCGTTGTGAAGATAGATCGCTAGGTGGTCTTGGCCGGTTTCCCAACCCTGCAGTTGATCTCGTTCAACGTGGCAACCGAGTCCCTGAGACTCGAGGTAGTTGGCCAGCCGACGGGTGCGGTTTGTGATGTCGGCCCACGTGAAGCGCTTGTCGCGAAAGATAAGGCATTCATCGTCTGGACGGGTGGCAGCGATTGCTTCGTGGATTTCAGCGATGCTTAAGACAGCAGGAGGGAATTGCGACATGCATGAACGATAACCTCGATAGCCAAGGGGGAACCATGTCGAACGATTCTCATAAAAATATTTTTGGCGTCTTTATTCCGCAAGGCTGGAAGATGGAATTGGCCGGAATCTCTGGTGCTGCTGCCCAGTGGAAAACTGCGGTTGATGTTGCTGTGCTTGCTGAGGAGCTGGGATATGACTCCATCTGGGTGTACGACCATTTTCACAACGTGCCCAAGCCCGCTCAAGAAGCTGTCTTTGAATGCTGGACAACAATCGCTGCTATCAGCCAGTTGACGTCACGAATCAGGTTGGGCCAGATGGTGGGTTGCAATAGTTATCGCAACCCGGGGCTTCTCGCCAAGATCACATCAACCGTTGATGTCATCTCGGGTGGTCGTCTTGACTGGGGCATTGGCGCTGGTTGGTACGAAAGTGAATACAAGGGCTACGGGTACGAGTTTGCCAAACCCTCAGATCGCATTGGCATGTTGCGTGAAACCGTTGAAATCGTAAAGTCCATGTGGACCAAAGAAGAGACTAACTACGACGGCAAGTACTACAAGATGCAACGAGCGAACTGTGATCCGAAGCCTTTGCAACAACCAACGCCTCCTATCTGGATCGGCGGCGGCGGGGAACAATTGACCCTTCGTGTTGTTGCTGAACACGCAGACGTTGCCAACTTTGGAAGTTCTGTCGAAGAGTTCATTCGTAAACGTGCCATCTTGCAACAACATTGTGTGACAGTTGGACGCGACGAAGATTCCATTCGCAAGACCATTTCGAGCGAAGTCTTTATTCGCGAGACCGAGGCCGAAGTTCTGGCTGCTGGAAGCCTAAATGTGTGGGGCAAAGATGCCGCAGATTGGCGCAATGAGGCTTTAGTCGGTACTCCCGAACAAGTCAGCGAAAAGATTCAGAAATACATCGACGCAGGATGCACCGGGTTTATTCCGTGGTGCTCTGATTACCCGTCAACAGAGACTTTGGAATTGTTTGCCAAGAAAGTTATTCTCAACTTTCGTTGAGAAAGTTCTCCGTCAGACGAAGTATTGAAAGATAACTTCGGCGATGCAGGATGGCTTTGCAGCCCCTTCGCATTCGAATGTTGTCTCAAGGGTGACGCGAGCGCCGCCTGGAGTGTCGTCAACAGCAAGAACTTTGATGCCAGCGCGCAGTTGCGCGCCGACTGGCACAGGGGACACGAACCTAACTTTGTTCGCTCCGTAGTTGACGCCCATTGATACTCCGCCAACGGAGAAAATCTGAGGCAAGAAGACTGGTCCGAGCGACAAGGTGAGATATCCGTGAGCGATGGGTCCGCCGAAAGGTCCTGCCTTTGCGCGTTCGACATCGATGTGAATCCACTGATGGTCGCCTGTTGCTTCTGCGAATTGGTTGACGCGCTCTTGTGAGATGGTCATGTACTCGGAATAGCCGAGGTGTTCGCCGATAAGGCCCTTGAGAGCTTCGATGGATTCAATATGTCGTGTTGCCATGAGCAAATCTTGACACACCGGACCGGGAAGACCTCTAACGGAGCCAGGTGCGAGCGTACGAACGACTCATGGGGTGAAGAAGAAGACCAGCGAGAGCAGCTTCAAACATGAAACCAATGAGATCTCCGCCCGTGATGATGGTGCGCAACGAGAGCGAATACTCAAATGAAATGAGAAGACGGGCAACGATGGGCGAAAAGGATGCCCCGACGGCCACGTACCACCCAAGTTTTTTGCCGTTTGCCATCAGATAAGCACCGCCGAAGTAGCCAAGGCACGCCACAAGCCCGATTACGCCCATGACCGGACTAATGCGACGCAAAATACCGAAGTCATTTGTCTTGTCGAGATAACCAATGATGCCAAAGACTCCGTCTAGATACAGCAGCCATGTAGCAATGGCCAAAGTCTGCGGATGCATCTTGTCAAACCATTTGCGGGGATCAAGATTGTTGAATGCATGAGAGAACATGTCTCCAGTGTGTCAGGCAGTCTCACCATTTTCGGTGACCATCGCTTCGCGTCTTGCTCGAAGTGAGAGACGAAATTTCTTTTTTTGCACTGAACGAGCAAATTGTTACTACTCTGTAGATGTGCGGAGCGGATTTGTGACCTTTGTTGGTAGACCCAATGTGGGGAAATCGACACTTGTGAACGCGATCTGTGGAGTCAAAATTTCCATCGTTTCCAACAAGCCGCAAACTACGCGAACTCGCATTCGCGGTATCCATCACAGTCCTGATTCTCAGGTTGTCTTTGTTGATACACCGGGGCTACATAAGCCGGTCACGCTGTTGGGCGAAAAGGTAAATGCCACGGCTCTTGAAAGTGCAAAAGATGTTGACTTGGTGTGCTTGCTTGTTGATGCCACGAAACCATTTGGTCGCGGTGATCAGTGGGTCGCAAATCATATTGATATTGCAAAAGCATTTGTTGTTGTGAACAAGACCGACAAAGCAACACGGGAACAAGTCATTGCGCAACTTCAGGCGGTGTCGTCGCTTGGTGCTGCTGAATACTTTCCAGTTTCTGCCCGAACTGGTGAAGGTGTTCCTGAATTGCTCGCAGCATTGAAAGCATTAATGCCAGAAGGCCCTGCGTATTACCCAGAAGACATGGTCACAGATACCGAAGATGCGCAATGGATTGCAGAACTAGTTCGCGAACAGTTGCTTGCAGTGTTGAAAGATGAGCTTCCGTACTCAGTTGCAACTAAAGTGACTGAATGGGAATGGCCCCGCGTGCGCTGTGAAATCTATGTGGAACGCGAAAGCCAAAAGGGCATGGTGATTGGCAAAGGCGGCGAACTGCTGAAGCAAGTAGGCATCGCTGTACGGGCCCAGATGCCAGAAGGAGCATTTATTGAGCTTCACGTTGTGGTCGATAAAGACTGGCAACAACACGCTGATCGTCTCGAGCGTTTCGGGTACTAAACGCTTATTGCGATTTCGTAATGTCGCGCAGAAACTGTTCTATTTCAGCGCGATCACGGGTACGCGCCATAGGCGGTAGTGCAGCAATAAGAGTTCGCCAATAGCCAGCAGTAGCAAGACGGCGATCAAGCACGGCGACAACGCCTTTGTCTTGCGCAGTTCTAATCAGGCGACCCGCAGCCTGGGCAAGTGACGTTGCAGTGATGGGAAGGTCAATCTGACTAAATGCGGTGTCGCGCCCGACAGCTTCGCGGCGCGCTTCAAGAAGTGGGTCATCGGGACGAGGGAAAGGCAACTTGTCGAGCACAACGAGTGACAATGTTCTTCCCGGGAGGTCGATGCCTTGGAAAAAAGCCTGTGATGCAAAGATGCACGAACTTTCATCGGCCATAAACATCTCAATCAGTTTTTGGCGTGGGTAATCAGCAGGGCTCAAGATGGGAACTGACAGTCGTTCACGCATTGCATCTGTGGCTGCGTGCAAAGCCTTGTTACTTGTGAACAGCGCAAGGGTGCGGCCGCCTGCAGCTGTAATGAGTGCTTCAAGTTCATCATGAACGAACTCTGTGAACTTCGGATCATTGCGATCTGGGAACGTAGGGGAGCAGTACAAGCGAGAATTGCGCTCATAATCAAAAGGGCTCTCAACAGAGAGAATTTCAGTTCCGTCTAACGGAAGGCCAACACGTTCTGGAAGAGAGGCCGGAATGGTTGCGCTGGTAAGAACGGCTGCAACGTTTCCCCAGACAGAACCAGACATCACTTCTCCGACATGAAGAGGGCTGATGCGTAGTTGCGGACGATCTGGTGAACCTTCGACATACGCGACATATCCCTGGATGGTTCCGAGAGCTAAGTCAAGCGCTTCAGCTAAGCGCGTCGCTTGTGTCTGTGCTCTGTAACTCTTTTGTTGTGTTGACTCGTTATCTGTAGAGATGCCACGTAGCGCGCCAAGAATGGTGTTGATCTCAATTCGTGCCAAGGCCAACGGCTCAGTCACTGATGTGGGCAGGGGGTTAGAGAGTCGTTGACCAGACATCGGTGTGAGTGCAGAGGTGAGACGAACCCCTTGAGATTCAAGTGCACTGGTAACAGTTGGGTCAGCGATGACTTTGCGTACAGCTGACGCTAGGGAAGTGAAACGGCCAGACCCGAGTTGTACGCCAACCGTGTCGCTCATCACTGATTCGAGTTGATGAGCTTCATCAAAGATGACAACTTCATGTTCTGGAAGCAATGAACCGCCGCTGGCGATATGAAGCCCGTATATATGGAGGTTGACAACGATGACATCTGCTGCGGCGGCTGCATCGCGGGCCTTTTCTGCAAAGCAATCATTACCCACAGGGCATTTTTGTTTCCCGGGGCATTCGTCGCTACTAACTGACACAGCTATGCGAGCGCGTTCGCTAGGTACCCGTGGCAATTCTTCAAAGTCACCTGTGCGGGTTTTGCCTGCCCACTTCACAATTGTTTCTATCTCGCGCTTGGTTGAGCCTGATACTTCTTCGAATTCAAGTTGACCGGCTGTTTCACTGAGTTCATTGATGCGCTGGCGACAGACATAGTTGTTGCGGCCCTTGATAACTGCCCAGGAAAAATCAATACCGAGATGTTGTGCAAGAAGTGGAAGGTCGTTGCGGTTCAGTTGGTCCTGCAGTGCCTTTGTAGCGGTTGCGACAACCGTTTTTTTGCCATGAAGAAGAGCTGGCACGAGATACCCGAGTGATTTTCCGGTACCTGTCCCTGCTTGCACAATGATGGATCTGCCAGCTGCAAGAGTTTCGGCGATGGCATGTGCCATGTCGATTTGGCCTTGACGTTCTTCAGCTCCTTCGAAAGACGACGTGACTTTGCGCAGTGCCTCGATGGAAGCGGTTCCCGCTAGTGAGCGGCTCATGAAGCTATGCCATTGGCATAAGCGGCAAGAGCGAGGTCAAGCTCGGCAGCATCAAAATCTGGCCATGTGCGTTCGGTGAAAAAAACGCGGCTGCCAGTGATTTGCCACAACATGAAATTGGAGATACGTGACTCACCTGAGGTGCGAACAAGTAAATCGACAGATGGCATTGAAGGGTCGTACAGATTGTGGGAAATACTGTCTGGCGTTACTTGGCCGGCTGCCATGGCGCGTTGAGAAGCACGTACTAATTCAGCGCGACTTCCGTAATCAAAAGCAACAGTGACCACAAGGCCAGTGTTGTGTTCGGTATCAGAGATGGCCTTGCGAATGGCTTTTTGTACATAGACAGGAGTTCGTGCACCAGGCTCGGCAAACGGGCGACCAATCCATCGGGTGCGAGCATTGTTTTCGTTCATCTCGTTGATGCGACCAAAAAGTTTGCGGTGAAGAGACAGAATGTGGCGTACTTCGGTGCGGGGCCTCACCCAGTTTTCTGTCGAGAACCCGAACACGGTGAGCCAACCCACAGAGCGACGAGCGCAAGCGCGAACCACTCCGGCAAGTGCCTCTTCGCCCGCCGTATGACCTTCCGTACGCGGTAACCCCTTGCGGCTAGCCCATCGGCCATTACCATCCATAATGCAGGCCACATGGATTGGCAGGGGTGCGGTAGGGACATTCATGGCATCTGCACCCTAGTTTCTCAGTGCGTCACAATGTTGTGCAACGCCAAGAGAGGTGGGTGCGTGGGAGACTAGAGCGTGCCTCACAGTGCTTCGCCAACGTTCCCCGGTCTCGATCATGTGGTCGTTTCTGGCGGCACCCCTGCTGAATGGGCCGCGATGTCCGCAGTTGAATGGACACAACGTCTCGATGCATTGGCTGCGGGTGTTAAGAGCAGTAGGGCGCATTGGGTAACTCTGTTGCCACACCACGGAACAGAACTGCAGCCTCATGAGTTGGCGCAATTTTCAGAATTGCTATCAGCCACCGGAAAAG
>Ga0214919_10003212_pt1 | contig 24975 bp, 25 predicted proteins | sample LL1503_MetaG_FD_177994 | JGI IMG/M metagenome (GOLD analysis project Ga0214919, IMG submission 177994) | Freshwater microbial communities from Lake Lanier, Atlanta, Georgia, United States - LL-1503 | ecosystem: Environmental > Aquatic > Freshwater > Lake | place: USA: Georgia | collected... | reverse complement strand
GACACACAAATTCGTGTCATTACTCCCGACGTTGGCGGCGGTTTCGGTGCCAAAATTGGCGTCTACCCCGAAGAAATGTTGCTTGGCATGCTCGCGAAAAAAGTTGGACGTGCATTACGTTGGCGCGAAACACGCAGCGAGAGCATGGTGGGTCTTGGCCATGGTCGCGCACAAGTTCAATACGTCACCATTGGTGGTACTCGCGCCGGAAAAGTACAGGCATACCAAATGCACGTGCTCCAAGATTCAGGCGCATGGGTCGACATGGGAACCATCCTTGCTCCGTTCATGACACGCCCAATGTCGTCGGCTGTTTATGACATCCCTGTCATTGAAGTGCGCACAACTTCAGTAGTTACCAATACAACACCCACCACTGCATACCGTGGTGCTGGTCGACCAGAAGCAACTGCTGCTGCAGAGCGCGCCATCGATATGTTTGCTGCTGAAATTGGCAAAGACCCAGTTGATGTTCGCCGCATGAACCTCATTCCGAAGTTCATGCATAACCACACCACTTCAATTGGTCAGAACTACGACGTTGGCGACTACGAAGGTGCACTCGACAAAGCCTTAGCAGCCGCTAACTACACAGAGTTGCGCGCCGAACAAGCTCGACGCCGTGCAACTGGCGATGCAAAGCAACTCGGAATTGGTGTATCGGTTTATGTTGAAATCACCGGCGGTGTTCCACCAATGAGTGAAGCAGCAAAAATTGAAGTCTTAGAAAACGGACGCGCAGTGGTGTACACCGGAACAAGCCCTCACGGACAAGGTCATGCCACTTCGTGGTCGATGATTGCTGCAGAGCAAACCGGTATTCCTATGGACATGATTGATCTTGTTTGGGGCGACACCGACCTCGTTCCTGTAGGTGGCGGAACCATGGGTTCACGTTCACTGCAACAAGGTGGAGCAGCTGTCAACCAGGTCTCTATTGAACTCGTCGACAATGCAAAGAAAATTGCCGCTCGCTTGCTTGAAGCAAACGAGGCCGACGTTGTGCTCGACAAAGACCGTGCCGTCTTCCATGTTGCAGGTACACCTGCTGTGGCAAAGAGCTGGGCCGACATTGCCGTATCAATGAAAGGTAATGGCGGCCTCGTACAGGAAGGTGTCTTCATTGCAGAAGGCGCAACTTTCCCCTTTGGCGCACACGTTGCTGTTGTTGAAGTCGATACAGAAACCGGCAAGGTTAAGCACCTGCGCCACGTTGCCTGTGACGATGCGGGTCGCGTTCTCAACCCACTTCTTCTTGAAGGACAAATTCACGGTGGTGTTGCTCAAGGCACTGCGCAAGCTTTGTTGGAAGAAGTGCGTTACGACGCAGATGGCAACCCCATCACCTCAAACTTGGCCGACTACGCATTCATTTCTGCTGCAGAACTTCCTAGCTTTGAAGTGGTTCACATGGAGACACCAACATTCCTCAACCCACTCGGTGCAAAAGGCATTGGCGAGTCGGGAACCATTGGTTCTACACCAGCAGTGCAATCGGCCGTGGTCGATGCTGTGTCACACCTCGGCGTGCGTCACATCGACATGCCCACCACCGCAGAACGCGTGTGGCTGGCCATTGCCGCTGCAAAATAATTCACACCTCTTCTGAGGTCAATGATTGTAGTAAGCAACTATTGAGGTGGCATAGTGGGTGAATGACTTCCCCCATTATTGCTACTGGTCTTGCGCGCTACTTCGGATCCAAAGACGAGCCCATTAAGGCTGTTGACGGCGTCGACCTTGAAGTAAAGGAAGGCGAGATCTTTGGCTTTCTTGGGCCAAACGGAGCAGGCAAGAGCACCACAGTGCGCATGCTCACCACCCTCTTACGTCCAAGCGCTGGTCAGGCGTTTGTTGCGGGTTACGACATTGTAAAAGATGCCGACAAAGTACGGCGCAGTATTGGCGTGGCTTTGCAAGATGCCGCAATCGACCCACTCATGACAGGCAATGAACTTCTCGAACTGCAAGCAGTCTTGTATGGCATTGCCCCAAACCAAATGAAAAAGCGTGCCGATGAACTCCTCGAGCGAGTAGGCCTCACTGCTGCTGCCGACCGTCGTGTTGGTACATACTCTGGCGGTATGCGCCGTCGTCTCGACCTTGCGCTATCGCTCATTCACCAGCCCACTGTGCTCTTCCTTGATGAACCCACCACTGGCCTCGACCCCATGAGCCGACTCACATTGTGGGAAGAAGTAAAACGATTAAATAGCGAAGGCACCACGGTGTTGCTCACCACGCAATACCTTGAGGAAGCCGATCAGCTTGCCGATCGCATTGCCATTATCGACCACGGAAAAATTGTTCGTGAAGGCACACCGCGCGATTTGAAAGCACAAGTTGGTGCACCTACCTTGCTCATTACCGTGGCTGCACAACTCACAGAAACAGCAACGCAAGTGTTGAAGGAATTTGGCGACATGCGCCCGACCGCCGAAGGAACCCTTGGCGTAGGTCTCAACGCCGGCGTAGAAGCTGTCACCGATGTTGTGCGTCGCCTCGACGAAGCCGGCATTCGCGTTCAGCATCTTGAACTCAATGAGCCGAGCCTCGACGACGTCTTTGCTGAAGCAACTGGATACCGCTTAGAAGGCGCAAAGCAATGACCGCGACTCTTACCCTGCAGTCCAATGCCGCAATGCACCACAACTGGCGCATTGGCTTTCGTCAAACAGCTGCCATGTCGAAACGTTCAGTGCTCGCACTTTGGCGTCAGCCGGCGCTCGTGGTTCCCTCAATGATATTTCCTTTGTTCTTTGCTGCACTAGGAACATCATCTTTTGGTCGCGCAATCAATCTTCCTGGCTTTCCGAAAGTCGATTCATTTCTTGATTTCAGTTTGGCGGGCACCATTGTGCAAGGTGTGCTTTTTGGTTCAGTGCAAAGCGGAAGCGCACTGGCAACCGACATTGAAAATGGCTTTTTCTACAGGCTGATGGCTGCTCCTTCGTCGCGACTCGGAATTCTTGTGGGGCGCCTCGCTGGGGCTGCTGCCTACGGCGCATTCCAAACGCTCTTTTTCTCTTTGCTGTTATTGCCCTTTGGCATGAGCATCAAAGGTGGGCCGCTGGGCGTTCTCGTCATGGTCCTCAGTGGTGGACTCATCGCAATTGCCATTAGCGGTTTCATGGCAGCTGCCGCTTTAAAAACAGGTTCATCGGAAGCCGTTCAAGGAATTTTTCCGCTGGTGTTCATCATGCTCTTTTTTTCCAGCGCATTTTTCCCTCGTCAAACGATGAGCGGTGCATACAAACACATTGCCGACTTCAACCCCATTTCACATCTCATTGAAGGACTACGCGACATCTGCATTGATGGCCTCAGCAGCGGCGCAATTGCACGTGCAATTTTGGTACCTGTTGCAATCATGATTGTTTCATTCACCCTTGCTTTACGAGCACTTGCGCAAAGGACTGCCGCACAATGAGCACAACATTTTCTTCCGAATTTGCAGGAACAACAATGCGCAGTGCTTCTGCACTCTCTACCCGAGCCCTGCGCAACACACGCCGCTTGCCATCTACTTTTTTACCCACGCTTGCGATGCCCATTTTCCAGAGCATTGCTTTTGCAGGCACCTTTTTTGCCATCACAAAAGTTCCTGGTTTCCCCACCGATCGCAGCATCAACTGGTACATGCCTCTTGCCGTATGCATGGGTTCAGCCTTTGGTGGCGTAGGGCTTGGCTTCTCTGCAATCAAAGACATTGAAAATGGATTCTTCGATCGTTTACGCATGGCGCCCACTCCACGTCGTGCGCTCATCATCGGACCACTCATTTCATGTTGGGTGCGCACTTTGGTGGTTGTGACGGTGGTGTTGCTCGTGAGCTTTTGTTTTGGGGCACGTCTCACTTCAGGCATTGTTGGGCTTTCCACTTTGTACATCGCAGCAATTGGTTTGTCCACCGTTGCAGCAGGTTGGGGTCTTGGCATCGCATTTCGGTTTCGCGATATGCGCGGAGCGGCAATTATGCAACTCACCTTGTTTCTCACCATGTTTTTGTCGTCAGCACAAACCCCACTCAACGTGATGACCGGCTGGCTACACACCGTTGCCCGCTATAACCCAGCAACCAACATCTTGCGGCTGTCACGCCAGGGTTTCCTCGGAGATGTCACCTGGAACGGCGTTTGGGGCGGCCTTGTTGCCCTTGTAGGGCTTTCCGTGCTCACTTTGTGGTTCGCCCGCCGTGGACTCGACTCACTCGACCACTAATTGGCCTATTTCGGGTTCCTTCTCCCGAGCTGCCGCCACTACAGTTGAGTCATAATAGGTGTTGCAACCCGAGAGTTGCGTAAAGGGGAACCATGAAGATCAGCGTCACTGTTAACGGCAAGACTCACGAAAGTGATGTAGAGCCACGCACTTTGCTCGTTCAATATGTACGTGAAGACCTTGGTCTCACTGGCACCAACATTGGTTGCGATACATCTAGCTGTGGCGCATGCTCGCTCCACCTCGATGGTGAAGCAGTGAAGAGCTGCACCGTTCTTGCCGTACAAGCCGACGGCTCGCAGGTCACAACTATTGAAGGTCTTGCTACCGACGGAAAAATGCATCCAATGCAAGACGCGTTCATGCAGAACCATGGTTTGCAGTGCGGCTTTTGTACTCCCGGAATGGTCATGGCGGCAATCAGCCTCTTGCGTGAAAATGCAAACCCCACCGAAGAAGAAGTACGTATTGGCCTCGAGGGCAACCTGTGCCGTTGCACCGGCTACCACAACATCGTTCAATCCATTCTCGCTTGTGCAAAGGGCGGCAAATAATGATTCCTTCACTTTTCGATTACAAGCGCGCATCAAGTGCGGCCGAAGCCATCAGCCTGGTGGCCGAATACGGTGACGATGCCAAGTTCCTCGCCGGTGGACACTCACTTCTCCCACTCATGAAATTGCGCCTCGCTGCACCAAGCGTGCTTGTCGATATTGGTCGCTTGAAAGATCTCTCGTACATCACCGATGCAGGTAGCTACATTGCAATTGGCGCACTCACTCGTCACATGGACGTTGAAACTTCACCCATCTTGAAGCAGCATGTTCCCCTTCTTGCATGTGCAGCAGGCCATGTTGGTGACCCACAAGTGCGTCACCGTGGCACCATTGGCGGCTCTATTGCTCACGCCGACTCTGCGAGCGATCTTCCTGCGACCACTCTTGCTTTGGGTGCAACATATGTTGTTCAAGGTGCATCTGGTACGCGTGAAATTGCAGCCACCGATTTTTACAAAGGCTTTTTGGAATCGGCACTTCGCCCCGACGAAATGCTCACCGAAATTCGCGTTCCTAAAATGAATGGTGCCGGATGGAGCTTCCAGAAGTTCAATCGCCGCGCTCAAGATTGGGCCATTGTCGGCGTTGCTGCATGGCGCGGCAACGGTGGTTCTGGCGTTGCACTGGTCAACATGGGTTCCACGCCTGTCCTTGCAACAGATGTAGCTACAGCCTTGGCTTCGGGCGCATCGGTTGCCGATGCCGCGGAACTCGCCGCTGCGCAAGCCGACCCACAAAGCGACCTCAACGCAAGCGCTGAATACCGCGTCCACCTTGCCAAGGTGCTCGTGCGTCGTGCGCTCGAAGAGGCCTCGAAGTAATTCCCGTGCAGTTGCGGTATCTCCGCACCGCTGCGCTCATCGCTTACGTCATTGCATTCATCTGGTCGGGAGTCACCTACGGGATCCCCACCGACCGTATTGCCGTACTTGCATGGGTGCTCGGTGGCTTCGTTACAGGAAACCTCGGCCAATCACGTGCACGCCAATGGTTGATGTTGCGCGACTTTTCGCTCTTCGTCGCTATGTGGTTTGCCTACGACTACAGCCGTGGAATTGCCGACCAGCTCGGTATGCCCATTCAAGTATTTGCACCCCGTAACGTCGACAGGTTCTTCTTCTTTGGTACCGACCCCAACGTATGGATGCAACGCCACTTCTATGAAGCCGGTTCAGTGCGCTGGTACGACGTTGTTGGTTCCATGGTGTACTTCACCCACTTCTGCGTACCAATGGGTGCCGCAGTGGCACTGTGGATTCGCAACCGTGATCAATGGGTGCGCTACATGCGCCGGCTTGCCACTGTTCTTTTCATGGGTGTTGCAACGTTCATTGTTTTCCCTGCTGCACCACCATGGATGGCGGCACGCGATGGCTATCTGTCGGGCAAGCTGGCGCGACCTGCGGTGCGCGGTTGGAGCCATATTGGTCTCGATACCGTCTCGAACGTTATTGAACGTGGCCGTGAAGTAGTGAACCCAGTTGCCGCGGTACCCAGTTTGCACGTGGCATTTTCACTTCTCGTGATTTTGTTTTTCGCACCCCTACTGCCGAAGTATCTCAAACCACTTGTAGTTATTTTCCCCGTGTGCATGATGGCCACCTTGGTGTACTTCGGTGAGCACTACGTCATCGACGGCGTTTTGGGCGTTGCCTATGTGCTCATTGCATTTCGCTTTTGGAACAACTACGAGTCCCCCCCAAAGAGTTCTCGGCGCCGTATGTATCGTTTTTCGCGACAATCTGCGCCGAGAAATGAGATTTCTTAAGCAGTGAACTGCACTGCAGCACGCTCAGCAATGAACGGCCCCAGCACTTCTTTACGCACGCGGTTGTGTTCTGGATGCGTATCGTAAATTTTCCAGTCGTCTACTGAATCAAATTCAGCAACAACAACAAAGTCGAAGTTAGTAGGTGCACTCACACCGGCATCGGGGCCAAAGCGATATTTTTTTACTTCTGTTACGTGCTGCGACAACGCCTTCAATGTTTCTGAAATAACAGCAATTTGTTCTGGAGAGATTTTTTCATTCCAACGAAATGCAACGACATGAATAAACATTGTGTCCTTACTGCAAACCGGCGAACTGGCCGCCATCGATATTGATACTTGCACCCGTGATGAATTTTGCTTGCTGACTTGCAAGAAATGCAACAGCTTCACCAAAATCGCCAGGGTCTCCTACGAATCCAACAGGAATACTTGTTGCCATTGCTTCTAAGGAACTTCCGTAAACGCCCTTGATGCGATCCGTTGCATGAACTCCTGGCTGAACGGTATTCACAGTGATTCCCATTGCAGCTACATCGCCGGCCAACGACTTCAAATAACCAGTGACCCCCGCACGCGCGGTGTTCGAAAGAGCGATTTGTGGAATGGGTTGACGAACTGAAATAGAAGTAATGGCAATAATGCGACCCCAACCTGTTTCACGCATATGTGGTAGCGCTGTTTGGCACATCGAAATGACTGATAGAAGGCTCAGTTCAAGAGCCATGGAATACATTTCGATAGGCATATCGATGGCATTTCCCGGAGGTGGTCCGCCACCATTTGTCACCAAAATATCAACACCACCAAGTCGGGTCATCGCATCTTCTACAAATGCGCGAGCTCCTTTTTGCTCCGACACATCATGAGTGATGCCAATGCACCCATGACCCACTGTTGCTACTGCTGCATTGAGTCGTTCTTTGTCGCGACCACAAATCACCACATGCGCTCCGTTGGCCGCTAGTGACACCGCACTTGCCAAACCCAGCCCAGAAGTTCCTGCAGCAACAACTGCCTTTTTACCCGCGATACCTAGATCCATATGAAGACATTACTGAATAGACAAGGCGATGCCCATTGCTCAATGAGTGCGGTAAGGTGGCTATTACCTAGGGGTGAGAACAATGGACAATCCAGCTATCGACATGCGTCATCTCGACGCAATTGCTGACGCAGATCCGTATCCGTACTGGTATGACGATGCCGACGAGCCCGACTCGAATCCGACACTCGTTCGGACCGAAAGTTGCGATTTATGCATTGTTGGGGGTGGTTACACCGGGTTATGGACCGCCATCATCGCAAAAGAGCGCGACCCCTCTCGCGACGTCATTCTCATCGATGCTCATGAAGTGGGTTCGGCCGCAAGTGGACGCAACGGCGGCTTCATGGACTCATCGTTAACGCATGGTGTGGCAAATGCTCAGCAACGCTTCCCCGATGAAGTGAACGTCTTGGAAGAACTTGGTTTACACAACCTCAACGAAATTGAGTCGGCTATTCGCCGTTACAACATCGACTGCGATTACGAACGCACTGGCGCAATTGATGTTGCAACGACCTCGCACCCTGCCTCGTACCTTGCAGAACTTCGTGACGACTACCAACAACTCCGTTCACTTGGGCAATCTGTTGAATGGCTCGACCAAGAGACACTGCGTAGCCAGGTGCACTCGCCTACTTATTCAGGTGGGCTCTGGCGCAAAGATCGCGCTGCACTCATTGACCCCGCACGTCTTGCATGGGGTTTGAAAACTGCTGCGGAATCTTTAGGTGTACGCATCTATGAAGACAGCAAAGCAACAAGTGTTGAAAAAGATGGCGTCGGCGTTTTGGTTGACACTCCCCTTGGCCGTGTACGTGCTGGAAAAGTTGCTCTCGGAACGAACGCCTTTAAACCACTGCTCAAGCGGTTAGGCCATTATGTTGCACCTGTTTACGACTATTGCCTCGTGACCGAGCCACTCACGCCGGCACAACTCGCCAGCATTGGTTGGGAAAACCGACAAGGGATATCTGACATCCCTAACCAATTCCATTACTACCGCCTCACCGCCGACAACCGCATTTTGTGGGGTGGCTACGACGCGATGTATTACTTCCGCGGAAAAATGAATACAGAACTCGAATCACGCCCCGAGTCGTGGGCTCTTCTCTCACAACATTTCTTCCAAACATTTCCGCAACTCGAAGGCGTTCGGTTTTCCCACGCATGGGGCGGAGCAATCGATACCTGCACTCGCTTTAGCGTTTTTTGGGGTCGCGCAATGGGTGGTCGCGTTGCATATGCGCTCGGTTACACCGGGCTCGGCACAGCCTCCACACGTTTCGGAGCTGAAGTGATGCTCGACCTTCTTGACGGACGACGCAGCAAAGCAACTTCCACAAAGTTTGTTCAAGATAAGCCTCTCCCATTTCCTCCCGAGCCATTTCGTTTCGCAGGTATTCAAGCCACGCGATGGTCACTCGACAGAGAAGACAAAACGGGTAAGCGAAATGTGTGGTTGAAATCGCTCGACCGTCTCGGTTTGGGCTTCGACACATAATTTTCGGCGCGGATTGTTGCACAAAACGGGTCATACGGCGCCGAGAACCCTTAGGATTTGGAGTTAATGGCGTATCTTTCCGACGTCCCACGGACACCCGATGAAGTGCGCAATGCACTGACTGCCCACGACTACCTCGTTGACGACGGTATCGCTACGGCAGTTTTTCTTGCTCTCACTTTGAATCGTCCACTTCTCCTTGAAGGTGAAGCCGGCGTTGGTAAAACAGAACTTGCGAAAGTAATCGCTGAAGCGCGTAATTCCGAGCTCATTCGCTTGCAGTGTTATGAAGGCATCGATATCAGCCAGGCCGTCTACGACTGGGACTATTCGCGCCAACTCCTTCACCTTCGTGCGGCAGAAGCTTCCGGCGAAGCAGCTGGTAGCGGAACAGCACGTCTAGAAGAAGAGCTGTACAACGAAAAGTTCTTGCTCAAGCGCGCACTTCTCAGAGCAATTGAGCCAACAAATGGGCCAACACCCGTCCTTCTCATCGATGAAATCGACCGTGCCGACGATGAGTTCGAGGCATACCTCCTTGAGGTGCTCTCCGATTTCCAAATCACCATTCCCGAGCTCGGCACCTATCGTGCCACAACGCCACCCGTTGTCATTCTCACGTCAAATCGCACGCGCGACGTTCACGATGCTCTCAAACGACGCTGCCTCTACCACTGGGTCGACCATCCGAACTTCGATCGTGAAGTGGCTATTGTCAAACTTCGCGTACCCGACATCTCTACTGTGCTTGCGCGCCAAGTAGCAGGAGCCGTCGAAACATTGCGCGAGATGCAGCTGTATAAACCACCCGGTATTGCCGAAACAATCGACTGGGCAACTGCGCTCGGCAAATTGGGAGCACAGGAACTCAACGAAGCCTTTGTCGATTCCACTTTGGGTGCAGTTTTGAAGTACCGCGAGGACCATGCCAGAGTTCGCGAAACCGGAGTGAATGCTCTCGTCAAGCAGGCCCTTGAACGCGGCGCATTTCACGGCTAAATAATGACCACTATTCCCGACACGACATCTAGTGCAGAGGAAATGGCAGTTGCATTTGCTCGAGTGTTGCGCGGAGTAGGAATTGTGGCGCCAGTCGACAGTGTGCTCACTTTTGTTAAAGCACTGCACAGAGTTGGCATCAATGAACAATCAAGTGTTTATTGGGCAGCACACTCCACGCTCATTCGTCGTCCAGAAGACCGCGAAGTTTTTGATCGTGCATTTCGCGTCTTTTGGGAAAATCGTTATTCAGAAAATATTGAAGAGGAAGTGGAAACTCTCCGCATCGAACTCGCCGTTGATGACGATGAAGGCGATGGCAGTGGAGATGCAGAACCCAGCGATGCCGACCTCACTTTGACTCTTCGCTTTTCTGCAGTTGAATCCCTTCGCAAAAAAGATTTTGCTGAGTACTCACCCGACGAACTTCGCCTCGCACAAGATCTCATGCACCAATTGCGTTTGTCTGGTCCGACTCGCAGATCACTGCGTACGCGCCGCGCAAAGCACCGTCAACATGCCCCCGACGTGCGTCGTACCGTACGAGCATCATTGCGCACAGGTGGCGAGCCCATACAGAGATACTGGCGCGAACCCGATGAAAAAATGCGACGCCTTGTTTTGCTGCTCGATATCTCAGGTTCAATGGAACCGTACTCACGAGCATTTTTGCGCTTTGTTCATGCAGCTGTTGTCGGTCGTCGTCGCGTTGAAGCATTTACATTTGGAACACGCCTGACCCGCCTCACCAAAGAGCTGTCGGCACGCGACCCCGACCAAGCCCTCACGCGAGCTAGCGAACAAGTGGCCGACTGGAGTGGCGGAACACGCCTTGGCGAATGTTTGCGCACATTTAATGACTCGTGGGGAGTACGTGGCATTGCTCGCGGTTCCATTGTGGTGGTTTTGTCCGACGGCTGGGACCGTGGCGACCCCGAAGTACTCTCGGCACAAATGGAGCGTCTCCACCGCGTCGCCCACCGCATCATTTGGGTCAACCCTCTGAAGGTGACTCCAGGGTATGCACCGCTAGCAAAAGGAATGGCTGCTGCGCTTGCCCATACCGACGACTTTGTTGAGGGACACTCTGTTGAGGCCTTGAACGAGTTGTGCGAAATCATTGCAAAATTGGAGTAGCACAATCCGGACTATGTGCTGAGTCCGTACACTTTCATTACCTATGCGTGAATTATTCGCCGACTTTGCACAATGGCATCAGCGTGGCTTACGTGTTGCTGTTGCACGGGTCATCGATGTTGAAGGCTCTGGCCCGCGTGAGCCGGGGGCAGCCATGGCTGTTGCCGAAAACGGCGAAGTGGTGGGCTCAGTTAGTGGTGGTTGCGTTGAAGGTGCAGTAGTGAGTGAAGCTCTTGCCATTTTGGCTGGCGAAAAATCTCCAGGAATCATCACCTTTGGCTATTCCGACGATGAAGCTTTTGCCGTTGGACTCACTTGTGGTGGCATCATTCATCTCTTCATACAACCACTCGATGCATATCTTGCCGATTCGTCTATGCAGGCACTCGCTGAGCGAACACAGCAGCAAACCCCTGTAGGGCTTGCAACAATTATTGAAGGCCCACATGTTGGAGCATGGCTCATCGTTTCTCCGCAACTCCCCCCAATAGGTTCGCTCGGCAATATTGAGCTCGACCGCATTGTGGGTCGCGATACGTTGGGTGAACTTGAGGCGGGCACAACTGGCGTGCGACATTACGGTGCCGACGGCCAAACCACTCCTGAAGACCTCGACGACACACCCATGGTGAAAGTTTTTGTGGAAAGCTTTGCTCCTCCTCCACACATGTGGATCTTTGGTGCAGTCGACTTCACAGCGGCACTTGCCCGAGTAGCAAAAATTCTTGGCTATCACGTCACCGTTTGCGATGCGCGAGAAGTGTTTGCCACTCGACGACGATTCCCCATGGCCGATGAGGTTGTTGTTACCTGGCCAAATGCTTATTTCGAAAGTCACGGCAAATCACTCACTGCGCGCGATGCGGTGTGTGTTCTTACACACGATGCAAAATTCGATGTGCCCGCTATTCAGGGTGCACTCGGCACAAAAGCTGGGTATATCGGAGTAATGGGCTCACGCAAAACTCATACGAAACGCATAGAACGACTCGCACTTGCCGGAGTCACTTCGCCTACCGACCTTGCTCGGCTCATGTCGCCAATAGGTCTTGACCTTGGTGCCAGAACACCTGAAGAAACTGCTATTTCAATTTGTGCAGAAATTATTGCTCAACGCACTGGGCGCCAATCGCCGTCGTTAAAAGACGCCAGCGGTCCGATTCACTGACAGAAGCGACACTTCTGGATTCCCAAATTTAACATGTGAAATTTCTTTCCAGTTAATGCGACCCATGCGTACACCTAAATTGAGACGTGCAGAATGCAATACAGCGTCACCCACACCGAGATACATCATGGTGTGACCTGGGTACCAGACAATATCTCCAGGCAGGGCATCTTCTTGTTTTACATCGCGAGAAGATTCCCACTGTCGCTTCGACTGCAGCGGTAATGCAATTCCTACTTTTTGCCACGCATAGGCGACGAGCCCAGAACAATCGAGCCCTTTTTTCGGATTATCGGAACCGTATTCGTAGCCAACGCCTAATGTTGTGAGACCAGCAATGAGCGCCATCTGGTGTTTCAATGAAGCTTGTGACCATGCTTCCAACATTGCAGCACGTGACTCGTTGACCCGAGCAGCAACGCGCGTCACTAATGCAGCACGAATGATTTGAAACTGTGCGAAATTTTCTGCGGTCGGCACATCTATAAAAGTTGCAATCGATTCAAGCGCCTCTCCTGCAATAGTTTTTACTGCGTCGAATCGCGGGCGTGCATCTTTGGTGAGCAACTGCGGTTCTCGCCAAGTGGTTTGCACTACGGCCGGAGGCACTACAACAGCAGTTCCTGCAGCATGCGTGGCAGAGCTTGAACCCGCCACCAGACCACAAGTGATGGTCGCAACAGCTATCGCGCATTTCCCCCCGCGGACGAGAGAAATGCTCCCAAAATGGATGCGCCGTGAATGTGACATAAGTACTCTCCACACCGTAGTGATAAATTACAGTGTGACCACGCCTCAGCAACCGCCATCCACCACTGTGGCGGTCCTGCTTGCCGCCGGAGCAGGGAGCAGGTTTGCTGGCAACACGCATAAACTCCACAGCACGCTGCGTGGGCAAAGTGTCCTCTCACATGCCGTCACCTCTGCAGTGAAGGCCGGATTCAGTCATATCTTCGTGGTGTGGGGCTCAATTGAGCCTCCGAGCGACGTCGCGACTCAGGCACCAGTCACCTTGATCCATAACCCTGAGTGGGAAACCGGCCAGGCCAGTTCACTGCAAGCAGGCATCGCTGCAGCCCGCCGTGTGGGAGCCCGCGCAATGGTGGTGGGCCTTGGCGATCAACCCTTTGTCAGCCCCTCCGATTGGGTCGCTGTGGCCTCTTCGCGCTCCCCAATAGCCCAAGCCCTGTACACGCAATCAGACGGCCAGAAAACCCCTGGAAACCCCGTCCTTCTCGCTGCGGAGGTGTGGCCACTATTGCCGACTCAAGGAGATTTAGGGGCACGAAATCTCATCAGCAGTCGCCCCGAACTCGTAGAGCAAGTACTCTGCACGGGGTCACCTTTTGATATCGACACGATTGAGGATCTCAACCAATGGAACTAAATCATCACTTCACCGTCAATGTACCCGTTGCCGAGGCATGGAAAATTCTCACCAACGTAGAACTCATTGCACCCTGCCTACCCGGAGCACAGTTGCAAGAAGTTGAGGGCGACACCTACCGCGGAGTCGTGAAGGTAAAAGTTGGGCCTATCCAGGCGCAGTTCAAAGGCCAAGCTTCATTCCTTGAGCGCAATGACGTCGACCACAAAGCCGTACTGAAAGGCGAAGGTCGTGACACAGGCGGAAAAGGAAATGCATCTGCACTCATTACTGCTCAACTCACCAGCATCTCTCCCACCAGCACAAAAGTTGAAGTCAACACAGACCTTGCCATTACCGGCAAAGTTGCTCAGTTTGGTCGTGGCGCTATGGCCGACATCAGCGACAAATTACTCGCACAGTTTTCCGAGAACCTCAACACACTCATTTCTGAAATTCCCAGTGGAGCAACAGCAGAACCCGCAGTGGCAGAAGTTGCCGCACCAGCAACATCAGCTGAGCCAGTTGTGCGCAAAATTGACGCCCCTGAAGCTGCTCCCATCAACTTGCTCGATGCAGCAGGATCCACCATGTTGAAGCGTGCGCTTCCTGTTGTGGCAGGAATTGCTGTACTCGTTGTCATTCTCATCGCAGTGCTCTAAAAGATCCACTGATTTTTTACATGGCATCACCCGCCGATATTGAGCGCGTGACAGAACTCTTGGGAAGATCTCCCCAAGGGGACTTCGAAGTTGTTGTACGTAATAGCTCTGGTGACCCCATTGTTGTTCAAAATGCACCTCTGCTTTTCGATGGAACACCTATGCCCACATTGTTTTGGTTGGTAGGGAAAAAGGAATACGTTGCGGTAGCACGCCTCGAGTCAACAGGTGGCGTCGATCAGTCTGAAGCAGAAATTTCAGAAGAAGACATCGCCTCTGCACATCAGCGCTACCAAGCATTGCGAGATTCGCTATTGCCCCCACAACACACCGGACCAAAACCAAGTGGAGGCGTGGCAGGAACTCGCCGTGGAGTGAAGTGTCTCCACGCTCATTACGCATGGTTTCTTGCCGGAGGCGACGACCCGGTCGGGCGATGGGTTGCAGATCACCTATGAGCAACTCTTCTACACCCACAATTGGCGTCATTGATATTGGGAGCAACTCTACAAATTTGCTCATTTCACAAAGGGGCCACGCGGTAGTACGCGAACAGAAAATCACTCGTCTCGGCGCCGGGGTACTACGTACCAAAATGCTTTCTGCAGAATCAATGGAAAATACCCTGCAGCAATTGCGTCACTACTCGTCAGTGCTCGCTGAAAACGGTGTGACAAATATTCATGTAGTAGCAACTGCCGCCGTACGACACGCCAACAACGGAGTGGCGTTTCTTGCAGAGGTGGAGTCAATCATTGGAGTTATTCCTCGTCTCATTTCTGGCGAAGAGGAAGGGCGCTTATCTTTTGTTGGCGCCCAGCATCAACTTCCTTTGCCCAACAACCCACAACTGATCGCTGTATTCGACATCGGCGGAGGGTCAACAGAAATTGCCGTTGGACACCCCACTGGCCCACCCCGCGTCATCAGCATTCCTTACGGTGCACGAAGCCTCACTGAGAAGGAAATTCACTCCGACCCGCCACGCCCCGAAGAACTCACTAATGCCATTGGTGTCATTATTGATGAAGTTGACGATGCTCTGCGTGAGATTCCCGAGCTTGCCGACTGCGATGAAATCATCGGTGTGGCCGGGACCATCGTCACTATTGCCATGGTCGAACTTGGGCTCACGCAATTTGACGCGCAAAAGCTTCATGGTTTCGCACTCACCCGCGATGCTGCTGAAGATGTCTTTCGCACTCTCGCAACTGAGGCTCTCCGCGATCGACTTTTTAACCCGGGTCTCAATGCCGATCGCGCCGATGTCATTGTTGGAGGCTGCTGCGCACTTGTTGCAATCATGCGCAAACTTCAACGGTCGCATATCATTATTTCTACGGCATCACTTCTCGATGGAGTGGCCGCCACCGAAGCATCATGAACCAGCACCCCGCAAGATCCAGCTCAGGCTCACTCGCAAACTCCGGTTTACGTCTCTACGGACAACGGGTTGTTCTGCGACCATTGGTAGCAGAAGATTTCTCAGCGTGGAGTGAAGTACGTCAACGCAATGGCAATTGGCTTACCAACTGGGAACCCGCCCGTCCTATTCATCAGCCCGACCCTGCAGTAGATCGCGATATTTTTGCTGCACGTTGCAATATTCGCGAACGCGAACGCCAATCGGGAAACTCTTACGCTTTTGGTCTCTTTGTCGACAATGTTTTTGCCGGAGAAGTAAACATCAACAACGTCATGCGCGGGGCTATGCAGTGCGGAACAATTGGGTACTGGATCGACCAAGCTCGAGCAGGGAAAAGCTACATTGCCGAGTCCGTTGTTGTTCTCCTGAAATTCGCATTTGACGAACTGCATTTGCATCGCATTGAAATTTGCATCATTCCCCGCAATACCAACAGTTTGCGAGTCGCTGAAAAACTAGAGCTACGCAACGAAGGAACCGCAGAACGCTATTTAGAGATCAATGGGTTATGGGAAGACCATCATCGGTTCGCTATTACCCAAGAAGAGTGGGACCAGCGCCGCGAATCATTCAGTCGGCAATGGCTCGCAGCGCAATAGCACGCTGCTTACGCACCACCGAACGCCTTTTCCAGTCTTTCGTTTTCCAATGCTTCACAGGACCAGCGCTTTTGCGAATAGCGCGTTCTTTATCGTGATGTGCTTCCACGCGCCACGACTTGCCGGGTTCGTGAATATCTTCTGCGGGAATTCCTTGGCTCACCAACCCCGCAACTTCATCTAAGGCCGCATGCATTCGATGCCGCTCATTATGAGCGTGAGCACGCAACTCAATGCGTGGAGGTGGCACAGTTTCTTGACTGTGATGACGCTTACTCATCGGGTCTCCTCTCGGGTATTCCAATTGCAAAGCTTCCCTTCAAGGGCACCATACGCTTGTTGTTGGAATATGTGAAGGATCGTTTGTTGATTTAACGAATAATGACAAAAGTTTTGACCGATTCGCCCCAGCGCGCGAACCAGCGCAGGTCTTCGGCTGGTAGATAAATACCAAGGGCCTGCAATTGGCTTGACCCATAAGACTCAGGACCATAGATATTGACGCACACACCTGCTGCATCACACTGTGTAGGAATACTTGCAATTGAGGCAGCAACCTTGCCTGCATTACTTTGCGCTTCAAGCAACAGACCATTATTCAGAATCGCCAGAGAAAAACTCCCAAGTGCCGGGGCAACCTCGGGCGCCACAACGGCGACACTGCGTTGCACCACATTGCTGGCATCTATTGCGAATAATCGACGCGAGGAACGCGAATATACCAATCGCTCACCACGGCCACTATTGATTGGCGCATCAGCCTCGCCCACAGCGAAAGTACGTGTGAAAGGGACATTGGTGTATTGAGGCTGCACCGCCACACCACAACTCCCCTTACGCATGAAATACATTCGTGCCGCATTTGCTGTTACACGACACACCTCACTGGACTCTGCAGAAACCAGCCATTGTCCACCTATGGTCGCCTCGGTAGAGCGAGCAAGAGTATTCAGCAATACCTTTTGGCCTGAAGACAATGGTTTTGGGTTCATCGCAAGTGACGGCACAGACCAATCACTTCTCCCGTTAGCAGTTTGGCGGCGCACGCGCGTAACATATTTTTTGCTGTTATCCAGGCCCTTCAGCACTACTTGCCCGGCAGCATCATTTACTTTGATGGTGCGGAATGGACTTTTGGCACCGCTCACACTGACCTGAATGGTATTTGTGCCCGATGATGCACCACCACTACAGCCTGGGTCCCACGACACCACAAGACCTTCATTTTTAGGAGTGCTCACTAATGCATTTGGTGTACCAGGTATTGCAACTCCGACGGCAGAAACATCGGCAACATTTAAAAGCAAATTGGGCGAACCTGTTCCCGCATTTTTCACAACGTTTGCCGTCGCTCTTGCCTTGATGGCATCTTCTATCGAAACAGGACACGCATAAGGAAATTGCTGTGCAAGCAATGCGGCATACCCCGCAACGAGTGGCGACGCCATGGATGTTCCGGTTTCATAATGCGTTTCTGTATCGGAATCACTTCCGGCCGACAACACACGTACACCCGGAGCAAACAGATCGAGGCAGGGTCCATAATTTGAGCCAACGGTTCCGTTATTAAAACGATCATCTTGGCTATTCACAGCACCCACATTGAGCGCTTCAGGTAAATGGCCAGGAGATGTTTCGCAGGCATCTTTTCCATCATTGCCAGCAGCTACAACTGGAACAATGCCATCTTCATAAAGGTCGCGCACCGCATCGTCCATCGGAAGCGAGTTCTCATCGGCGTTGACACCCAAACTGAGGTTTGCCACAGCGAGTACACCACTTCGGTGATGATGCAACACCCAATCGATACCTGCTACAACCCCTTCAACATCACCGTCTCCGTCACAGTTCAACACTCGCACAGCAATGATTGTTGCTTTTTTTGCTACACCAAACGTTGTGCCAGCAGCCGATGCTGCCGTGTGTGTTCCGTGCCCATCACAGTCTGAAGTAGGCGAACTTGGCGTACCACTTTCGTCGCCACCAACGATGTCGACTCCAGCAATCACTCGCCCGGCTAAGTCGATATGTGTTGCTCGCACCCCGGTATCAATCATGTAAATCTGCACGCCTTCACCCGTTGCAGGCGAATTGAATCGATCGTCTAGCGGTAACGCTTTTTGATCGATGCGGTCGAGTTGGTACGGCGCTCCAAGTTGAACAGGTGGGATGTCTCTTTTACGTACGGCCACATTTTGAGTAACACGTTTCACCCGCACGTCGCGCCTCAATGCATTTGCTGCGGTTTCACTGAGGTCGGTGGCGAAACCACCGAGCGCATAGCGAAAAATATTGAACCTTTTTGCACCCAAGTTCCTACTAACAGCAACAACTTCATCAATATCGCTGCGGTGATGCACGGTCACGATGTAAGCACGTTTCTGTACAGCAGCGTTCGCCATGGGCGCCGAAACTACAGATACACCGAAGACAAGAGAAAGGATTGTCACGATGGCATATCGCGACATTTTTTGCACGTAGATCTACTTTTTGGAAATTTTTGCTTGAAGGGCGGCAAGACGCTCTGCAAACCACGGCTGGCGAGTACTCCACACCTGTGGCTCGATTTCTCGCTTCACTGCATCATGATGGGCGTCGATTCCCGACATCGCCTGAATTGTTTCTTTCGTGACTTTCAGTAACTCACGTGGCACCGATGCTGCACGAGCCGCCATTTCATGTGCAGTAGCAAGTAGCGCATCGTCGTCGACACACTTCCAGACGAGGCCTACTCTTTCAGCTTCGGCGCCATCAAGAATTTCACCGAAAATGACTGTTGCCATTGTTGCCTGAGGTCCAGCAATGCGGCGCAACATCCAGGTGTGCCCACCACCAGGGTGAATACCAATCTGTAAAAACCGCGTGTCGAACTTTGCACGCCGTGCTGCTAGGCGTACGTCACAACCAAGGGCAAGGTTCATTCCCGCACCAACCGCTGCACCATTCACCGCAGCAATGGTGGGAAGTGGGCTACGCGCAATGCGTAAAAAGCCTTCATAAATATTCGACAAGCTTTCTGGTGTTGCCGTGGCAAGATTTCCTAAGTTGGCACCAGCGCAAAAGGCGGGGGCAGCACCGGTGACCACAATTGCTCCGATGGTCGAATCGTTCTCAACATCGTCCATCGCGGCCAAAATGTCGGCAACCATGGGTGCGGTCAAAGTGTTACGTTCGGTCGGATTATTTAAGGTAAGTGTTGCAACCCCATCAGATTTATCGACTATGACAAGACTCATTTCCACATTCTGTCACGGTGGCGGATCATCTCCCACTTCTGTCACTTCCCTTTTGCGTGTCAGTATGGAGGCATGTCAGATTCTGTTGTCCTTCTTGAAGTTTCCGAGCGCATCGCCACCATTACCCTCAATCGCCCTGGCGCGCGCAATGCCCTGAGTAGTGAAGTACTTCGGCTCCTCGCCGAGCTCATGAAAGAAGCCGACGCCCGCGATGACGTCGATGTCATCATCCTCACTGGTGCCGACCCGGCCTTTACCGCCGGACTCGACCTGAAAGAACTGGGCGATGCCTCAAGCAACTTGCTGGGCGGTACAGGTGCAGACGGAACACCCAATTCCGATGGCGTACGTGGCCCATTTCCAAAATTGGTGAAGCCACTCATCGGCGCCATCAACGGTGTGGCCGTCACCGGCGGGTTCGAACTTGCTCTCAACTGTGACTTTCTCATCGCTTCAGAAAATGCCAAGTTTGGCGACACTCATGCCCGCGTTGGCGTGATGCCGGGATGGGGGCTCTCAGTACTTTTGCCACAAGCAATCGGTGTTCGCCGAGCACGCGAGATGAGCTTCACCGGAAACTTTATGGATGCAAACGAAGCTTATGAATACGGATTAGTGAACCACGTCGTGCCTCACGCCGAACTGATCCCCTTCACCCGCAAAATTGCACTCGACATTATTGGCAATGAGCAAAGCGGCGTACAAACCATCCGCAATACATATTCCCTTACCACCACCGATGCCGATGCGTGGACTACTGAGGCCGCTGAAGCAAAGGCATGGCGGAAACGTTCATTCAGCGCCGACGCAGTTGCAGAACGACGCGACAAAATTATGCAGCGAGGCCGCCAGCAGTAGTACTAACGGTTGCGTTCTGCCTCGGCATGAACTTCAATACCGCCGCGAGGACGTTGGGTGAGAGCGACCCGAACAAACTCGGGCTGAACTGTCGTCATAATTTCATCGGCAATTTCGGCAGCCAGTGCTTCTGCGAACACGGCACGATCGCGAAACTTCCATAGATAAAGTTTTAAAGATTTCGACTCAACGCATGACTTACGCGGGCGATATTCAATGACGACGGCCGATACATCGGGCTGCTGGGTGACGGGGCAGACCGAGCTCAGCTCATCGGTAGTGAAACGAACAAGCGTGACGTGTTCAGGTGCAGGAAACACCTCAACGTGTTCAATGGGATGGCGTACGGTTTGACCGAGAACAGTGAGTTCCATGCCTCAATGCTAACGGCGCTCAACGCGTGGGCAAGAGTGAACTTAAGGCAATTTGCGGGCGGGGCCCAACGTGTAAAATGACCTCTGCGGCAGCAATATGCCCCAACGTGGCACATGCGTGCAAGCTCATACCACGGGTATACCCGTAAAGGAAACCAGCTGCATATAGGTCGCCTGCACCCGTGGTATCGATGACTTGGTCAACGGGTTGCGCCGCCACTTCAACGACCCCATCTTTCGTAACAACAACCGACCCCAGTTCGCTTCGGGTGATGGCAGCAACACTGCAGTCTTGACGCAACTGAGTTACAGCAAACTCAAAGGTGTCGGTTTCATACAGTGCCAACAGCTCTGCTTCATTGCCAAAAAGGATGTCGATCTCATCAGAAATCAATGCCCGAAAATCGGCACGGTGGCGGTCTACACAAAATGAGTCACTCAATGTGAGCGATACCTGACGGTTGTGTTGGTGTGCAATTTCTGCAGCAGCACGAAAGGCAATTTTTGCTTCGGGCTGATCGTACAAATACCCCTCTAAATACAAAACTGCTCCCGCGGCAATTGCACCTTGGTCGAGATCTGCCGGGGTAAGCAAAGAAGAAATACCAAGAAACGTATTCATCGTGCGCTGTGCATCGGGGGTAACTGCAATGATGCATCTTCCGGTCGGCACTGAATTTCCACCTTGTGGACGTTTGAAATCGACCCCAACTGCTTTCATGTCGGAACTAAAGGTGTCGCCTAATGCATCATCGGCAACTTTGCCGATGTACGCAGCGCGACCACCAAAACTTGCAATTCCGCACATGGTGTTTGCAGCCGATCCACCGCTCATTTCCACGCCGCCTTGTAACGCTCCGTAGAGAGCTACTGCCCGATCTGTATCGACTAAGGCCATTGAGCCCTTAACGAGTTGTTGCTGCTCAAGAAAAGCATCATTGGTCTGAGCGATGACGTCGACCAAGGCATTACCCAGACCTACTACGTCGTAGGAAATTCCAGGATTGCTGGTGAGGTCACGGGGAACAAAAGTGATGTCTGACACGGTTACTTACCGTAGTACCACCAAGGCCCATTGACCACTAACGTCCTACAGATGGAGAACAACACTTCCCCCCATCTTGCTCAGCCATATCGACTTCCTCGGCACATCGTTCCTACCCGTTACGACCTGCAGCTCACGCCTCACCTCTCTCATGCCACATTTGATGGTGAAGTTGTTATTGCCGCCAACGTATTGAATCAAGCAGCCGAGATCGTGCTCAATGCAAAAGCCCTCACTATTCATCAGGTGCAGGTCAACGGTGCCATAGCCACCTTTTCTCTCCATACCGAGACCGAACGTTTAGTTATTACGCCCGAAGTGCCGTTGCAACCCGGAACCGCAGCCATCTCTATTTCCTTTTCTGGAGTGTTAAACGATTCACTACGCGGCTTCTATCGTTCTACTTACACCGATGAAAATGGCCTTGAGAAAGTTATTGCGGCAACTCAAATGCAGTCAACAGATTGTCGGCAAGCTTTCCCTTGCTGGGATGAGCCCGATTTCAAGGCCGTTTTTGGCATTACCTTGGTTGTTGACGAGCAGCACCTGGCAATTTCCAACGGCGCTGAAGTGAGCCGTACCCCCGCCACACCAGGGCGAGTATCTGTGCGATTTGCCGACACCATGTCGATGTCTACCTACATTGTTGCTTTCATTGTGGGTCCGCTAGAAGCGACGGAACCTATTGACGTCGACGGCACTCCATTGCGCATTATTCACGTTCCGGGCAAATCACACCTCACGGACTTCGGAAAAAGAGTCGGTGCATTTTCACTGAAGTGGTTTCAAGACTATTACGGCATTCGCTACCCAGCAGCAAAGCTTGACCTCGTTGCCATGCCCGATTTTGCTGCAGGCGCAATGGAAAATATCGGGTGTATTACATTCCGCGAAGTACTTCTCCTAGTTGACCCGGAAAAAAGCACGCAGATGGATCAGCAACTTGTTGCCGACGTTGTCTCACATGAAAATGCTCATATGTGGTTTGGCGACCTCGTCACTATGAAGTGGTGGAACGGTATTTGGCTGAACGAAGCTTTTGCCACATTCATGGAAGTGGCTGCAGTTGACGCTTTTGCTCCTCAGTGGAAAAGATGGACATCATTTGGCCTCGAGCGCAGCGCCGCTTTCGAAGTTGACTCCCTGGCAAGCACACGCCCCGTAGAGTTCCCTGTGGAGTCGCCCAATGACTGCGAAGGCATGTTCGATGTGCTCACGTATCAAAAAGGCGGCGCACTCTTACGCATGCTCGAGATGTATCTCGGCCAAGAAGAATTTCGCGCAGGTGTGAGCAAGTACTTGCGTGCCCATGCCTATAGCAATACCGAGACAAATGACCTCTGGGATTCCATCGAAGCAAGCGTCAAAGAACACAACGGCGATGCCCCAGTGCGTGCGCTCATGGATTCATGGATCTGGCAACCCGGATATCCACTCATCTCAGCATCGCTGCGCAATAACCAACTGCACCTTAAACAACAGCGCTTTTCTTTCGACAACACGGCATACGACACGGTGTGGATGACACCTGTTCACCTCCGCAACGGCAAGTCACGCGAGCACAGTGCCGAATCAAAAGTTCTGCTTTCCACTCCAGAAATGCTGGTGAATCTCCCACATCCAAATGACCCCATTGTCGTGAATGCAGAAGGACACGGTTTCTATCGGGTTGCCTATTCACCTGAATTACTGCGCCGCCTTGATGAAACTACTATTCGCGGGCTCAGCGTTATTGAACGATATAACTTGGTCGACGACGCATGGAATGCTGTTGTTGCAGGGCGACTCGAAGCAATTGATTTTCTCAACTTTGTGAGTGGCTTCACTGCAGAACGCGATCTTGCCGTGTGGCAGGCCATCGCCATTGGCATTCGCGGTTGCGGACGGCTCTTGCCCGGTCACCAACAAGGTCCAATCCAACAACGTATTGCCGCCCTTGCTGGTCCGGCATTAAACGACATCGGATGGGAACCCACGCATAACGAAGATGATCTTCGTGGCAAATTACGCGGTCTCCTCATTGTGCTTCTTGCCTGTGATGCCGGCAATACCGATGCCCAAAATACCGCACGAGCATTTTTTGCTCAATCAGAGGCCGGACAGCAAGTTCACCCTGAAGTGATAGCTGCAGCAACAACAGTGGTTGCATCAACAGGTGTTGAAAAAGAGTTTGAATTCTTCATTGATCGTTTCAAAAATGGAGCGCTCCCCCAAGACCAAGAGCGAGCGTTATACGCACTCGCCGACTTTCAGTCACCCGAGCTCATTGGCCGTGCATGTGCCTTTGCATTTTCTCCTGAAGTAAAGACACAAGATGCTCCATTTCTTTTGAGTCGCATCATGAACAACCGCGAACACGGAGAAATTGCATGGAACATAGTTCGTGAACGCTGGAGCGAGGCAAATGCGGCTTTCCCTGTGAGCACCATTGTGCGCATGGTTTCCCCGGTGCGCACCCTCAACACACCAGAACTACAGGCAAGTGCCGCAGAGTTCTTCACAAGTCACCCCATTCCCCAGTCGGTCAAAATGCTCGAGCAAATCTTGGAACGGCAAAGAGTGAACACAGCGCTGCGCCAGCGCGAAGAGGTGCGCCTCAATGCCGCGCTTCATGCCACGATGACACCGTAAGCCCAATCATGCGACTCATTCCAGCAATACACCGTCGCGATGCAGGAATTCTGATTTCAGCACGCGCATTGCGAGGTTTTATAGATGGCCTTGTATCTACTTTATTACCCACTTATTTTGCCTTTATCGGGCTCAACAGTTTCCACACTGGCGCAATTATTACTGCCACCCTGTTTGGCTCTGCTCTCCTCACGCTCCTCGTTGGTCTCTTGGGTCATCGTTTGCAGAGGCTCACTTTGCTCCACATCGCATCAGCAGCAATGATTGCAACTGGCATTGGGTTCGCGTCAGTCACTTGGTTTTGGATGCTGTTTATTGTTGCAATTATTGGCACTATCAATCCATCGTCGGGTGATGTCAGCGTTTTTTTGCCGACA
>Ga0214919_10003211_pt1 | contig 24977 bp, 23 predicted proteins | sample LL1503_MetaG_FD_177994 | JGI IMG/M metagenome (GOLD analysis project Ga0214919, IMG submission 177994) | Freshwater microbial communities from Lake Lanier, Atlanta, Georgia, United States - LL-1503 | ecosystem: Environmental > Aquatic > Freshwater > Lake | place: USA: Georgia | collected... | reverse complement strand
GCTGTTCCAAAACGAGCTGTAGTCCCCGGCACCGTCGCCATGCAAATAAACGAGCATTCCATAACGACCGGTCTGCACGTCTTCTGGAATCGCAATTTTATATTTTGAATTGCTGCCGTTGAATTCGAAGTCTGACTCAAAATTACCTGTTTGACCACCACTGCCCAGGCTCAGCGAGCCCTGTTGATTGTTGGCAATGCGCGAGCGGAACCTTACCGACCGGATGAATTCCCGGGGAAAACCCCCGCCCATGACATGCATCTCGAGGCCATTTTGCAGGTTCACAAGTTGTTCGGAGCGCAGGGATCCATTGCCAGCAAAAATCAAATTGATGACCGGTGCATCATCTCTGGCGCAATCGGCTTTCGGCGCAACACACAGGACAACATTCGGCTGTGGGACCGCCAGATTGACCACCACGTAAACATTGTCGCCATTGCCATCCAACGCAATTGCAGCCCGCGCGGGTCCAATCTGACGATCAAATTTTACGGAGCCGCCGGAGGCCGCGGACACCTGATTGCACCCTGCTGAAGGTAGCAACACCAGACCAAGCCCGAGCAAAATAGAGGCGGTTGGATACTGGCGGCTCATCGGGCGCTCCTGGCATAAGGAAATGCTTTGAAGCAGATCCAGTTGCAAGATCGATGCTCGACCAAAAAAACCTGTAACCATCTGTTTTTAAATAATATTTTTTATGAAAACCACCAAGAAACCGTCTCTTGAATCGACAGTGTCGAAAGTTTTCACAGAAAAAACAGGAGAATCTTTATAAACAGAGCATGATTAATAGAATAACTAAAACCAACCATTAGAAAGCTAATGTCATGGATATAATTGTATCGATTTTGTTTGTATAAGATGTTTCATGGAAGTCTTCGGATTCAGCAATTACCGCGATTACCTCTCTTTCCGAATCGAATCGGACGAGGAAGGCCGCGGCTATCAGAAGAAGCTCGCGACGGCCGCCGGCTGTCAATCCTCCTATCTATCTCAAGTTCTCTCGACCCAGGCCAACCTGACACCAGAACAAGCCATCGGGTTGTCTGCCTTTTGGAACTTTGATGAGGACGAGACTGAGTTCTTCATGAACCTTGTTCAATTTGATCGTGCCGGGACCCCCAGACTTCGGGAGCACCTTCTCATCAAGAGGGAAGAATTGCGCGCCAAACACCGCACGCTCAGCAACCGTTTTCAGGACGTGACGTCGATCGCCGATGGGATCGAGTTGGAATACTACTCCACGTGGTACTTGCCAGTGATCCATACCATGGTGGCCGTTCCTGAGTTTCGTCACGCCAAAGCCATCGCCAGGCAACTCAACCTTGACGTAGCGGTTGTGGAAAACGCCCTTGAAACTCTGGCTCGCGCAGGCCTCGTGGAAAAAATGGATTATGGCTGGACCAACACAGCACGAAGCATTCATCTCAAAAGCAAATCGCCACTGAATTACACGTACCACAAGAACATCCGGGAAATCGCCGGGCGCACGATGCAGCAGGGAAACCCGGGAGAAAATATTCATTATTCTGCGATCTATTCGCTCAGCAAAAGTGATTTTGACCGGATCAAGCAGCAGCTGGTCGCGATGCTGGATGAGTCACGATCCGTCATCATCAAATCAAAGGAAGAAACGGCTGCAATCTTTGCGCTGGACTTCTTCCAGGTGTGAACCGATCATTTGACTCCCATGGGACCCCACGGTTCTGAAGGAGATCAAATGCCGCAGGTTCCCAGATCAAAAATCGGATTCTTAAGGCTCGTCGCCCTCGCCCGCCCGGAATTCAACAGGCTTTTTTGGGGAACGCTGATGCTCGTGGCCAGCAGCGCCATGGGCCTTCTCTACCCGCAGGCTGTGCGCGTCTTTATTGACGATGCCGTGAAATCAGGGGACCAAACCCAACTCAACCGCGCCGCCGGGGCGATGTTTATCATCTTCCTCGTGCAAAGCCTCACCGCTGCCGCCCGCTATTTTTGGTTCACCATTGCCGGTGAACGCATTGTCATGCACCTGCGAAACCGTCTTTACGAGACCATCCTTCATCAGGAGATGGACTTTTTCGACCGCAATCGCACCGGTGATTTGCTCAGCCGCCTGGCCAGCGATGCGACGATCCTGCAAAACGCGGCCAGCGTGAACATATCCATGCTGGTGCGCAGCCTGGCCATGGTTGTTGGTGGAACGGCCCTTCTTTTTTGGACCAGCCCAAAACTAACGGCGTTGATGTTGGCATCCGTACCGCCGGTGGCCCTTGGCGCGGCCTGGTTCGGGGGCAGGGTAAAACGCCTGTCACGCGTCGCCCAAGACAAGCAAGGCTTGGCCAGCACCGTGGCCGAGGAAACCATTTCCGGGATTCGCACGGTGCGCTCTTTTGCCGCTGAATCCCGCGAGGAACTGCGCTACGGCGATGCCCTGATGCAGTCTTTTCAGACGGCCCGCAAGAGAATCCGTCTGATCAGCACCTTTATGGCATCGGCATCGGTCCTTGGACTGACCTCGGTGACGGCAGTCATCTGGTACGGCGGAATGCTCGTGATGAACGGCCAGCTCACCCTTGGCAATCTCACGGCATTCATCTTGTATACGATTTCAACGGCGATTTCTTTAGGCACGCTGGGATCCCTGTGGACCGACTTCATGTCGGCCCTTGGCGCCGCCCAGAGGATCTTCGACGTTCTTGACCGGACGCCCTTGATCGAACGTTCCAATGAGAGCCAGACTGGAAGGGCAGGTCTGACCATCGACCGCAACCTTGATGGTGACGTCTCTTTTGACCACGTCAACTTTGCATATCCGAGCCGCGCCGACATCCAAGTCCTCCATGATTTCACCCTGCATATTTCTCCGGGCGAAGTCGTCGCCCTGGTCGGGCCATCGGGCGCTGGAAAATCCACGGTGGCCTCGCTGGCCACCAGATTTTATGACCCTCAATCCGGCGCCATTCATTTTGACGGCGTGAAATTAACGGACCTTGATCCCCACTGGTTGCGCCGGCAAATCGGTGTCGTCGCACAGGATCCAGTCTTGATGTCCTCGTCCATCCGGGAAAACATCGCCTACGGCAGACCCGAAGCCAGTCATGATGAAATCCGTGCTGCTGCAACCGCTGCTCACGTGGATTTATTCGTGCAACAATTTCCTGAAGGCTACGAGACCCTCGTCGGCGAACGCGGCATTCAACTTTCGGGCGGACAAAAGCAACGCGTTGCGATCGCCCGGGCGATTTTGCGCGACCCGAAATTGCTGATCCTTGATGAGGCGACCAGCGCTCTTGATGCAGAGAGTGAATTCTACGTTCAGAGCGCCCTTGAGAAACTGATGGTGGGAAGAAGCACCCTTGTCATCGCCCATCGCCTGTCTACGATCCGCAAAGCCCACCGCATCATCGTCATGGCCGAAGGCAGGATCGTTCAGTCAGGGACGCACGATTCCCTGCTCCGCGACGAAAACGGCACCTATGCCAAACTGGTCATGCGGCAACTGAATCAAAACTTGACCTAGAAACGTCCCATCGGCTCCTCCGTCATCCTGAGCTCCCCCGTCATCCTGAGCTGCTCCGTCATCCTGAGCGCAGCGAAGGATCCTTTCTTCTCCGCCGCGGAAAGCCCCAGTATCTGGCAACGTAAATCAGCCGTGTTTCACGCCGCCAGCCAGATTGTCATTGAACTTTTCGCTCGCCCCGGAGCGCCCAATTGGTCACCCGAGCCGCAGGCGATGCATTCGCTGGATGAAATCAGCTGGAGCACTCGAAGTGACCCGCGAAACTTTGGCGACATCACCTAAATATCAAAAGTCGATTTGTCGCAGGACGCTCCTAACAAACCGAAATTACGGGTGATCAATATGAACCAGGTCGCAAAGACGACACCGTCAGCTTAAAGGTTTGCCAAGGTTGGCCGATAACGACATTGCTTCCCTGGCTGCAGGCATACTTGCTATGTCGATTCATTCTTAAAGAGCCCTTGCATGAGTCAAACGGTTCGGACGCTTCTGGGGTTGGTCACGAGGAGTTTGACGCAGGTATCCAGGCGGTCGTCGAGTGTTCGGCACCACAAAATCCAACACAGTCCAAGGGGGTTTCATGAATTCGAGAATCTCGATCGCGCTTGTTTCGAGTTGCTTTCTCGTTCTGGCGTTTGGTTGCAAGACGAGGCCGAACCCACCGATATCCACCACTAAAGCAGTTCAGACCGTGTCCGTGAAAGCCGGGTCCAAAGAGGTTACGGTGGTGATCGCCGAGCCCACGCAGGGATGGGAGGCGTTTGAACCCGGGCAGGAATCGACCACGACGTATCTGCCGGATATCAAGGTGGTCCATAAGACCGTCGAGACAATGACGCTTTCCGTGAGAGTGACCAACGCGCGCCAGCGCGAAGTCTTTGTGTATGGCGATGGTTCCGGTGACCTGGGCGGGGTTTCGCTTAGCAACTTTTTGCGATACCTCACCAATAACTATTTCCAAGGCCCCAAAAAAGTCATTGTCGCAGACGAGGAACGGTGGAATGAAGTCTCGCTTCTTGTCCCCGCGGGCGCGCCGAGTTTGAAGGTCGGCGAGACGCTGGCAAGCATTGTCTACTGCCAACGATTGGTTCCGGGCGTAGAGTCGCCGCAACCGGAGTATTTCTTGGTGGGCGTGGTGACCCAATCAAAAGCCGAGTTGGAATACAAGGCACCTAACGAGATGATTGACAGAAACTGCAAATAGTGACGAACGTCAGGCAGCTTAAACGGGCAGCGAGCGATGGATCCACGTTCGAGAGAGCACAGCGGCGTCGGCACCATGACCCAAGGGGGTCAAAGAAACTATGTCGGACAGGCGCTGAAGTTTTTTCACGGAGTATGCGATAAATGCACGCCAAGATAAGGAAGAATGAGTGGGGCCTTCGTTCCTACACTTCGCCCCCACGGCAGCCAAAACGTTCGAAATACTAGTGATGCTTTAACGCCCCGCTGGGTTAGCGGGGCGAAGAGGATGAATAGAATGCAGTAACCGGGAGCATTTTAAGGTCCAGTAACTTCATTTTGAAGCCAGCATCCAAACTCAAATGCCGTTTCATCACCAGTTGGCTCATTGACAAACGGGACGTTTGGAATTGAACTTAAGCCTCCGTCAATGACAGTTAATTCAGCGCTCTCAATACTGATAGAGTCACTACGATAGGGCTCGCTAGATTGATTCGAAGACCTTGAAATTAACGAGATGGTCCGAGGTGATCGTGCGTGCGATTCTGAGAGAAAGAAATCCATGGTTCTTTCGTCGACTTGCACAACTTTAACGAGAATCCCCTCCCTGGACTGAACTTGCTCTATCGTGAGATTTAAGCTTCTCTTGTTGTGTTTCACTCCACAAGTAAATGCCCGACTTCCCAACTTAGACATAAAGGCGGCGTCAGCAAGAATTTTATATTTGTGTTCAGTGCCGTCACCATTCTCAGAGTAGTTGATGATGAGATAATCACTTCCCTTTGCAGCATAGCTTGTTGTCCCAACTACGATTGCAAGGACAAACATGACGTATTTAAACATTGATTTTTCCCTTTCCAGGAATGCATTAGAGCTAAATGCGAAGCGTTGACCATTGGATTTCACTGATACCAAAATCCCCAGCAGCGCAGCCTTTCAGCGGTCTCGACGTATCACCCCAAAAGCCTGGTGTATATGGTTTTGAGCATACAACCGACGTTTAACTCCCACTTCATTCCAATGACTTAAACGCAAACCGCTCAGCCCATCTGTATTGGGCATTTTTGTGAAATCTAAAAATTCAGTGGACCTACTTGCTGCCACGAATAAAAATCTCAAAAAACCTTCAATTTTTCGAGTTAATGCTTCAGCTTGAATTTCTTCTTTTACGTAGGTCGAAGCGTATGAATCCAGCACCAGCATGCGGTCATTTTACGCGGTATTTTGACCGCGTATCAATTTGGGACTGACGACCTCTGACTGAATCAAAACTTGCGGGAATAGAAGTAGCAGGCTTCGTAGACGATAAAGCCTTGCGGGGTCGATGCGTTGCATTTGACACCATCAAGGGACCGGCAACGCTTTGCGGCAACGTAATAGGCGCCATCAATTTCAGGATAGACGCCGGGACTGATGGCCTTGCGCACGATAGTCTCGTGACGGGCGGAAGCCTGGGAGTAAAGCTCCCCATCACTCCAGACTCCAACATTCCACGAGGAAGAGTCGACTTTGTCAATCTCGGCCCGCGCCGCCTTTTCATCCATTCGTAGATAAAAGTTAGATGAACCCAGGTTTTGCTGGTGCAGGCTGCGCAAAGAAGATCCCATCAATGGATCATCCGAATAGCGAAAGGCAATCATCGCATCATCGACTTCATCGACCTTGTCCGATGCGTGGACGCAGTATCCGGCCCATGCACTTTCACCAGTAAATTCTGACGGCAGGATTGGAGCGGCGCCTTGAAAAACTTCATACACGCGGTCAAATTTTTGACCCGCCATGGCGGGAAAGGCCAAAAGAAAAACGACAAGAGTAGGAGCCAGAGGACGTCCACGCTTCAGCGCGATACGCCTCATCGTGTTATTCTTCATCACTTATCTCTCATCCCTCATCAGACCGGATAATGGTCGTCTTGGTTCCCACGGTCACCGTCCCCCGCGGGCCTGTGACCTCAACAAGGTCAATTTTTTCCACGGTGCGCAGGTAACGCTTCGTGGCCTCCGGCAACTTGTGCCAGATGCTCCAAGCGAAATAAGTTCCCAGGACCGCGAACGGAATCAAAAACAACGGCCAATAAGCCCAGCTCTTACTGGTCAAGTAACCCAGGGAAATCGACTGCAAGCCGCTGCCCAGATAAACGCACCCGTCAACAATTCCGGACGCCGTTGCCGTGGCCTTGCGCCCGCCGAAGTCCGCCGCGGCGGTACCCGACATGATTGAGTGAACACCGATCACAGCCAAAATCATCGTGATCGCACAGGCGCCCAAGACCACTGGATGATCTGGAATCGCGATCGCCATGATCGACGTCAACACGACCATGAAAGCACTCATGATTGCAGCTGGGGGACCGCGTCTGGATTGAAACACCCGGTCAGATAAAATACCGGCCGTGAAGCCACCGACGATCCCGGTCATGCAAATGAGCAAGCCCCAGTGTTTTAAAAAGAACTCGGCACCGATCTGAGGAACTTCTTTTGCAAACACAAAGTACCACTGCATGATTCCATTGCGCAGGACGCCCGAGGTAAATTCCACGCAGGCGATGGTCAGCAAAATCGGATTGGTAAAAATCCGTTTCAACAAAGCTCCTACCGCCAAATCCACTTCGCCTTCATCGGACGATGCGTCGTGGGGATCGAACTCATCAAAGTCGGCGTGGGCCGGAGAATCCTTCAGGAGCCATGCGTCGATCAAGGCCCAGAAAATCAAAATCACAGCGGGAATGAAGAAAATAAACCAGAAGGCATCGGTCTGCCCGAGCTCGACGGCGAAAGCGGCCCGGATGAATTTCTGAAAGGCCGAAAGCTCAATCGTCGGACTCAACTTCACCGCATCAGCGATGACCTGACCCCAGTCAAACGCGAAATAAACCCCAAATGAGATCAACGTCCCGAAAATTGCACCAAACAGGCCGCGCTCGCGGACGTGGAACCAGTAGGCCTTCACCTTGATGATGGAAACGGCGCCGTAGCTCTGAAAGAACATGTTCAGGGAATACAGGACCGTCATCGCAATGGTCAGGTTCAGGGCCCGCCCGCCGTGCAGGTAATAAAAAACGACGGCACCCATCATGATGTTCGCGATGCTCGATCCGATGGCGGCAAACAGCATGCCTTTCCGGCCGCCCATCCGGTCCACCATGGGTCCGGTCAAAAGGAAGCTCAGGCCGTAAACGATTGTTCCAACACCGAAAATCAGGCCGAAATCTTTTTTAGTCATCAGGTCGCCAAGGGCATTTTTGGAGACGCTGAGGTTGTAGCGGGCCATATAAAGAAAGGCGTAGGTCATGCCCAGGGCAAACCAGTTGATAAACCTTTTCCACATGAATTTCGGAGTGTGATTCAGGGGGTTGTTTTGAAAATAAAGACCCACGACGATGGCCATCGTGATGCCAACAATGATCAGGTCCATGGAAAGTCTCCCAAAAACCAGCGCAGATAATAGGCGCGGAACGCAACTCGTATCGCATCCACCCCAGTTTTTCAATTGCCATTAAGCCCCGGTTTTGCAAAGGTTTAGCCATGAATTCTTACTTGTCCGAATGGCTAAATCTTATCCTCCGCTGGTTCCACCTCGTCGCTGGCATTTCGTGGATTGGCAGTTCCTTCTACTTTATGTGGCTCGACAAAAGCCTCGAAGTCCCGAAGATTGCTCGGGAAGGCGTTGAGGGCGAGCTTTGGATGTGCCACAGCGGCGGCTTTTACCAGGTCGAAAAAAGGCACATCGGCCCGGGATCCATGCCAGACGTCCTCCACTGGTTCAAATGGGAGGCGGCTTTCACCTGGCTGAGTGGCATCACCCTGCTGGCAGTGGTCTATTACCTGTCTGATTCCGCCTACTTGATTGACGCTTCCCGCAGCAACCTAACCCACGGTCAGGCATCAGTCGTCGGCATCAGCGTCCTTGTCGTGACCTGGCTCCTCTACGACTGGCTCTGGAATTCGAAATTAGGAAAGTCTCAGCCCGGAATCTCCCTGACCCTTTGCCTGGGAATGACGGCAGCCATTTCGTGGGGGCTCAGTGAGCTTTTTACGGGGCGTGGTGCCTTCCTGCACATCGGAGCGATGTTTGGAACCATCATGGTCCTCAACGTCTGGGTTCGAATTTTGCCCGCCCAACAAAAAATGATCGACGCCACCAAAGAAGGCCGCGCGCCTGATTTGAACTTAGGCAAGGGCGCCAAACGCCGCAGCGTTCACAACAGTTACATGACCCTTCCCGTTCTCTTCATTATGATCAGCAATCATTTCCCGTCGACCTATTCAGGCCCTTGGAACTGGGCCGTCCTGTTGCTGATGACGTTCATTGGCGGCGGGATCCGGCACATGCAAATCGTTGGCGCGCGCCGCGTGGCGTGGATGGGAATTCCCATTGCCGCAGCCCTGGCGACCGTCATCTGGGTTTGCGCCCCGAAACAATCACTCAATAGAGTTCAGAACCACAAGGCATCCGCCCCGAAGTTTGCCCAGGTCTGGGGCATCATCCAAGAACGTTGCACGACCTGCCATTCACAGAATCCAACGGACGACACCTATACGGTTGCCCCGGCAGGCATGATGTTTGATGACCCGCGTCAGGCTAAAGCCTTCGCCGCACGCATCAAATTTCGCGTCGTCGAATCCCACACCATGCCCTTTGGCAACAAGACGAACATCACCGAAGAAGAACGCCAAATCCTGGGCCGCTGGGTCGACACTGGTGCAAGTCTAGACACTTCTGCAGACGAGGCTCTAAGTAACGACGGCGGCAACCCGCTGCAATGACACCGTTCGATTCAAAGCAGACCTTTGCACTTCGCAGCCAGCGTGTGATCACAGCCGCTGGTCATGCACCACGTCCTGCGACCATTGTCATTCGCGACGGAAAAATTGCGTCAATCGAAACTTACGACAACGCTGATGTGATTCAGGGACTACCACCCCAAAATATTTTCGATTCAGGCAATCATGTCATCATGCCCGGAATCGTCGAGGCCCATGCCCACATCAACGAACCCGGACGCACGGAATGGGAAGGCTTCGAAACAGCCACGGCGGCTGCCGCAGCAGGCGGAATCACCACGGTTATCGACATGCCACTCAACAGCATCCCTCCAACAACAACCCTTGCCGGATTTCAGGCGAAAAAAGACGCGGCAAATGGCCGTTGTCAAATCGACTATGGCATGTGGGGCGGAGTCATTCCGGGCAATAGCAGCGAATTCGAAAGTATGGTCCGTGCCGGGGTTTTGGGATTCAAGGCCTTCACGTGCCCTTCTGGCGTGGATGAATTCCCGATGGCGACAAGGGCTGATCTTGAGCGTGCCATGCCTGTCCTTTCGGATCTTGGAGCGCCGCTTTTGGTCCACGCGGAACTCGAGAGCGCCTGCGATGCCAATCATCATGGAAACGAAGCGGCCCCCCTCGGCACAACGCGCCACTACCGGGACTATTTGGCATCGCGCCCTCAAATCTGGGAAGTTGCGGCGATTCGCATGGTGATTGAACTTGCAAGAAAATATGGAACGCGGGTCCACATCGTGCACCTGTCGGCTGCCGATGCCCTTGATGACATCGCCCGGGCGAAGGATTCTGGCGTGAATTTGACGGTGGAAACTTGTCCACACTATTTGACCATCAGTTCAGAAGAAATCGCCGATGGCGCCACCTGGTTCAAGTGCGCACCACCCATTCGCGAAGCATCAAACCAGCGCAAGTTGTGGGCCGCTTTAAAATCTGGGCTGATCGATTGCGTGGTTTCCGACCACTCACCCTGCACACCCAAACTTAAACTCATGGAGGAGGGAGACTTTGGCCACGCGTGGGGCGGCATCGCCGGTTTGCAGTTCAGCCTCAGCACGGTCTGGACGGAGGCACGTCGAGCGGGCCATGAAATCACCGACCTCGTCGGCTGGATGAGCGACCGCACGGCACGCCTTGCTGGACTAAATCACCGCAAGGGCGCACTGATCCCAGGCTACGACGCCGACGTTGTGATTTGGGATCCAGAAGCCCAGTTCACCCTGACCAAAGACCTGATTCGTCATCGCCATAAAATCACACCTTATGAGGGCAAAACCCTTACAGGTGCCGTGGAAGCCACGTATGTTCGTGGACAACTGATCTATCAAAGGAAGAGCACAACACCCCATGCAGAACCAGACGCCAAATCAGCCTCAAAATCAGAACGCCAGTCCAATCGCTGGGGCCAATTTCTACATCCCCTTCGCTGACAAGATTGACCTTGCCTGCGAGGACGTTGGCGGCACCGTCGTCTTCGCAAACGATGATTTTTTTGCAGAGAAGGAAAACCTTCTCAAAGTTGAAAATCCGGTTTTTCTCGCAGACAAATACACGGATAACGGCAAGTGGATGGACGGATGGGAAAGCCGTCGCAAACGCACCGAGGGTCACGATCACTGCATCGTCCGGCTCGGATTGCCGGGCAGCATTCAGGGATTTGATATCAACACGGCGTTCTTCACCGGCAACTTTCCCGAATATGCCGCCATCGAGGCCATCGAGGTATCAGGAGAGTCATCAGGAGACTCGCTGACAGAGTTGAACAAGAGCACGGCTCCCTGGATCACCATCGTTCCAAAAACAAAACTTCAAGGCGGCAGCCACAACATCATTCCCGTCATCGGGGGCGATCACGCGAGCCGGCGTTGGACCCATCTGCGCCTGCGTATTTTCCCGGATGGTGGAGTCGCACGCCTGCGGGCCTTTGGCGAAGTGCTGCCAGACTGGAAAAAAATTGCTGGCCCGGAACACACATCGAAGTTGATTGATGTCGCGGCCGCGGCAAATGGTGCCACGGTATTGGCATCAAGCGATTCCTACTTCGGGCCTAAAGACAATTTGATCAAGCCAGGCCGCGCCGAAAACATGGGCGGCGGCTGGGAAACGCGGCGCCGTCGGGGCGCCGGTTCAGATTGGATCGTGGTTCGCCTGGGTTGCACCAGCATCATCGATAAAATCGAGATCGACACCCATCACTACAAGGGCAACTTCCCGGATTCATGCTCCGTCGAAACCCTTCGCCATCCGGAACGGGATTTACTTCCCTGTGACCTGCGGGACCGCAGCGACTTGACGTGGACGGAATCCTTGCCCAAAACCAAACTCTCCGCCGACCGGGCTCACGAGTTTGGCGCCAAAGAACTTAAATCAAGCACTACGCCAGTGGATTACATCCGGCTTAATATTTTTCCCGACGGTGGCATCAGCCGCCTCAGGATCTGGGGACGTCCATCCAAGTGATTTCCCGCACGACCAGCAATGACCTTTCGCTGACGCTTGCTGCGTTCAATGCAATGCCAGCGGAACATTCCGTGGAGCTCCTGTTGCGCTGCTGCGGCAGCACACGCTGGGCCGAGCGCATGACAGCCGCGCGTCCATTCAAGACGATGGAAAATATTTTGAGTGAGGCTCTCCGGCACTGGCATGAACTGGAAGATCAAGACTGGCTTGAGGCCTTTGGCCATCACCCCCGCATCGGCGACATCACCTCCCTGCGCGAAAAATACGCATCAACGGCCCACTGGGCGACGGAAGAGCAACGGGGAGCAGCCAGTGCATCCGACGAAATACTCAAACGCCTCGCGATCGGAAATTTGAACTACGAAAAAAAATTCGCACACATCTTTCTCGTTTGCGCGACCGGAAAATCCGCCGCAGAGATGGTGCAGATCCTTGAATCAAGAATGATTAACGACCATAAAACCGAAATAAAGGTAGCCGCCACCGAGCAAGCAAAAATCACCCGCCTGCGCCTGGAGAAACTTTTTACCGATGAGACCTGAAACACATTCTGCAGCCAAGCCTGCACGCAGCCCCATCACGACGCATATCCTGGATTTGAACACCGGCTTGCCTGCAAGCAACATTCAAGTCATCCTGGAACACCTGCACAACAACGCATTTCAGGCCGTCGCCCACGGAAAAACCAACGCCGACGGACGCGTCGAGGATTTACTTTCCGCCGATCACAAAATCGCCACGGGAACTTACAAAATAATCTTTGCGACTGGCGATTATTTCAAAGCCCGGGGAGAAACCACCTTTTATCCCATCGTGGAAATCACCTTCAACATCACCGATGCCTCGCGCCATCATCACGTACCATTATTGCTCAGCCCTTTCGGTTATTCGACGTACCGGGGCAGCTGAAAAAACACTCTGGAGGCAACAATGTCAGGTTCCAACAACATGAGTTCCACCAACATGCTCTTTTCCGCAGTCGCAGACTCCGTCAAGTCAAGATTGAAGGACGCAAACCTTAAATTTAACCACCGCTATCCGGGAGTGCCAGAAGGCCGGCAGGCAGTGCACACCGTCTATGGCGGTGCGCAATTGTTCACTGCCCAGACTGCAAAAAAGATGGGCGAAACAGCCCTCCGCAGCATGTCGGAATATGCCCCCGATGCGACGGCCCTAGCCCGGGGACTTGGGATCGATCGCGATCTTTTTGGACATGCCTTGTGGCAAAGGGTTTACGACCGGGTGACCGGAAAAATCAAAGCCGAGGCAGTCGAGGATTTCCGGATCGATTTTGAAGACGGCTACGGCAATCGTCCTGATGAAGAGGAAGATGGTCATGCCGCCAGTGCTGCCAAAGAAGTTGCCCTTGGCATGAAGGAAGGCACACTGCCACCCTTCATCGGAATCCGGATCAAGCCCTTCAATCAGGAAAACATCCATCGCAGCGTGCGGACTCTGGATATTTTTCTCGGCACGCTATTGCATGAAACCGGCAACAAGTTGCCAGAAAACTTTGTCATCACCCTTCCTAAAATCACGGTGGCAGCGCAGTCACGGGCACTCGCAGAACTTCTGTCCGAGGCAGAAAAAAAACGAGGCATGCCAAAAAATTCGATCAAGTTCGAAATCATGGTTGAGATGCCGCAAATCATCATCGACGACACCGGCAGGTCTCCCTTGCGCGAGATTGTCGACGCCGCTGACGGGCGTTGCGTGGGGGCTCACTTTGGGACCTACGACTACACCGCAGGCTGTCAGATCACGGCATCATTTCAGACGATGGCGAACCCCGTGTGTGACTTTGCAAAACACGTCCTTCAGGTCAGCCTGGCCACCACCGAAGTCATGATTTCCGACGGCGCAACCAACGTCATGCCCGTCGGCCCGCATCGTGCGGCAAAGGGAACGGTTCTGACCAAACAGCAGGCCGACGAAAATCGCGAGGTCGTGTACCGGGCTTGGCAATTGAGCTACAAGCACATCCGCCATTCCCTTGAAACTGGCTACTATCAAGGATGGGATCTGCACCCTGCCCAACTTCCCGTCCGTTACGCAGCGATGTACGCCTTTTTCCTGGAGAGCTTTGATTCTGTGTCGCAGCGACTGAAGGGCTTTGTGGAAAAGGCCGCAAAGGCAACTCTGCTTGGCGACGTTTTTGACGACGCTGCCACCGGCCAGGGTCTGCTCAACTTCTTTTTGCGCGGAATCAGCTGTGGCGCAATCACAGAGGCCGAAGCCTTGCGCACGGGACTTACATTGGATGAAATCCGCAGCCGGTCCTTTCTGAAAATTTTGCAGAACCGAAAAATCGTCTAAGTCCGGCTAGTCCGCATCGACGCGACAAAACTTTATCCCGCCTGGACCCGCAGCACACGTGGCGCGCGATTCTATCGCTGCAAACGCAACGGGATCCGGCGTCGCATTGGACAACACGTAAACAGCCTTTGGGTCAAGATTTCCGGCAAGGACTGCGTTCCGTTGAACCTCACATGTCCGGTTCAACACAGCCGTGTCGTAACGGGCAAATGCCCCGCTGTTTGCGGTTAAGCCGTTTTTGGCCGCCCACATGCCGGTGATGCGCCATTCTTCAAAAGCCTTTCCGTCAAAATTTCCGGCGGGAAGATTCCCACACGAAAAAGAAGCTAGATACGGTGGAACGAGATTCATCCGGCTGATGCCCGCTAGGTTGACGACGCCGGCGGGCATTGCGGTCAATGCGGACAAGCGATCCATTTGGTTTTGAGTCTGCACTTGGACATGATGCCTGTCAGTTCCATCTACGTCAGATTTGAACTTCAAAAAAGGATTGTCCAAAATATTGAAGGCCGCCACCGCAGAGAAGAAAAAGATCCGTGGCACTACGCCTATCCGGCGCTTCTGCATGACCCGCCCGGCGTGAACAAACAATTGAACGGCCAGCAAGTAATACAGGGGCCAGATGAACCTTCCCGCTGCACGAAACGATGTGACGACCGGTTTGATCAGCTGGTATGGCGTTTCCAAATCAATCAACCAGAATCCACCAATGCGGATGTTTGACCCGAGAGAAAATAGAGCCAGCAGTAAAACAACAATCCGGATTTGATTGGACCAGACCCATTCCATGCGACGGTTGCGATGGTTGCGACGCCCAGAGAACCAAAACAGTGCCAAAAAAATGGTGCCAAGCCCTATCCAGCCGTAGCCCTCGTATTGTCCAGCCTTGGTCCACCCCTGGAAAAAGCTTGGCAATAACCCACCCATCTTCATCGGATTGATCAATGACAAGAGATCGGCCCCAAAATAATGGAATCCACCGCCTCCTTCATTCGCGCCCGTTGGATTTAAAGAGAAATATCCAAACAACCAAAAAACAAAAAACACTGTTAGCACTTGCGCAACGGCCCCAACAACAGAACGAAGCCACATCTTTCGTTCCAAGACGGCCGCAATTCCAATCGCACAGGTCATGGCCGCCAGGTAAGGATGGATTCCCGCCGCAACAAACTGCAACGCACACCATTTGGCGAGGCGAAAAAAAATCTTACGAAATCTGAGCCGGCTGGGACCATCTGGCTCCCCTGAACTCAAAGACAATGTCAAAGCGGCAAGGATCAGCCACTGGCCACACAGCGATGGATGGCCGTGGTTCATGCGATGCCACCAAACTGGTGCAAAGATCAACGAGATCGTGCCACTTGCGATCAGCGGCAGATTGCGCGGCGTTAAACGACTGAATATTGAAGCCGCAAAAAAACCCTGAAGCATCAATGACAAAACGAGCCAGAGAGACGTGATTTGGCCTGTTGAACCAAACCATTTTTCAAGGCTAGGAACACTCTCGAGCAACGCTCGCATCAAAACCGAAAACCAGGGAAACGCGTCAACAAATCCAAGTGTCGTTCCGGGAGGATCCGCATAACCATGGATCGTGCCCAAAGGAATCTGCCACGGGGTTGAACGGAAGGCGATCCACCCCAAATACTGCTGGGTCAGATCATCACGAACCAGCCAATCCACAGAACGAGGATTCAAAATCATGGGATCAAAAGTCAGAAGCGCCGTAATCAAGCCAGCCACAGCACCTGTAAACTGAACTCCCGGGTAGCGCCAGATTCGGCTCGATGGAGTCATGGCAAAAAGACGTCCCGTTCTGCTGCAGTTGGAACGCGACAAGTGTCACGACGCCCAAAAACTCCATAACGATTTCGTGCAATCACCCGATAGAGTCCATCGCGAAAACGTTTCGGAATAACCCGCGCCAGTCCAAACACTGTCCAGACTCCGCCAAGGCATGAAAAAATTCGCAGCACGGCATCGGACTCCGTCAGGGACACCGAACCATCATGCACAACAATCGATGAGGGAATAGAATCCTCCCGGCGAATACCACGAGCCTGCGCCGTCGTGCCTTGGAGTGGCGCAAAACGGAGCCGTCGGCGTTGGTCGACTTGGATCAGGAAATCAATAAAGCCGTTGCAGAGGTTGCAGACGCCATCGAAGTAGATAATCATGGCCGACTCACCCGAATTTTTGCGATCTGCCGTCATGACTCGCCTCCAGAAAACTCCAACCTACCCGCCTTTGTTGGTAGGATATCCCAATAAAAAAAATCTAAATTAAATTCATATTCTGCCGATACCGCTTGTTGACTTTTACGGAGTATTCAATTGACGATTAAGACCAATGATAACATATTGTTATCCAAAACGTCCCTGAACTCTTTTGGCCCCTCGGGGGTTTTGCCGGTCGGACTAGCCTTATGCCTTATGATTCCTCTCAGCGGCTGTAAAGTAGCCAAGATGGCTGGCGAATCCAACCGGTCTGCTGCAACGGCCAATGCCACCCCCCAAGACGGCAACAGCGAAAAACCTAACTCCGTTCTTTTCGGTGCCGACATCGGGACGCCGTCGGACGGCGACGATGAAAAACCAATCTCCAGCCCGATCTCTAACCCGATCCCTGCCCCTGTTCCGCGCCTTCCTGTGATCGGCCCGATCATGATTGTCGGCGCGGATGCCGGGGCCGGTCCCCACCTAAAGGTTTTCGCATTGAATCCGCTTCGCGAGGCCTTCAGCCGGTTTGTTTTTGATGAAGCCTTCCGCGGTGGTGTTCGCGTGGCCGCCGGTGATTTAGACAGCGACGGTTCAGGCGAAATTGTCGCCGGGTCTGGCCCGGGCGCGACCCATGTCAAAGTGTTCAAAGTTCACCGGAATGCGTTGCAGGAAACCGCCAGCTTCAAACCCTTTGGTGAACTGCGCAGCGGAGTCTATGTTGCCGCCTGTGAACTGGCAGGAAAGCCTGCCATCGTTGTTTCAGCCGGCGAAGGGGCACCTCCTCATATCAAGGCATTTCGTCCAAGCGATTTACAAAAACCATTTCTGAGTTTTTATGCATTTGATCAGAGCTTCCTTGGTGGCGTGCGCGTTGCATGTGCGAAGGATTTAATTGTTGCTGGCGCAGGCCCAGGAGCAACGCCTCAAGTGGCGACTTTCAATGCCGCCGGGCAAGCGATCAGCAAATTTTTGGCATTTGATGATGGATTCAAGGGCGGAGTCTACGTTGGCGTACGAAGAATTAATGCACCCGGGACCCCGGAACGATTTGGAGTCGTTGCCGGTGCAGGTGCCGGAGCAGCGCCACATGTCGTAGTCTTCGATGGCACACGACGGATATCCAGTTTTTTCGCTTATGAGGAACAATTCCTCGGCGGTGTTCGCGTGGCCTCTCTGGACTTAACAATGAATGGAATCGATGACGTGCTCGCTGGAGCAGGGCCAGGAGCAGGCCCCCATGCCCTCGGCATTGATAGCGCCACCCTGGCCGGCAAGCCTTCGTTCTTTGCTTTTAATCCAGGATTTCGTGGGGGAATTTTCGTCGCCGGCACCATCTTCAAAGCAGACGAAACTCTTGGAGGAAGAAACCACAAGGGCTTTGCCATCACAAAAGTTTCGATCACGACTCCGGGCCGGCATGAGGACCGGCCTATATGCCCGGCGCAAGCTCCGTCCGATGAAGGCGCCTTTGCCGACTGCGCAGGCGGCACGTGCAACGGCAATCAGCGGTTCTGTGCCAATTTCGTCGAAAAAGATTTTTTGAAACCATCAGATCAGGTCTTGGTGGATTTGTATGTGACCCCTGAAAGTGGTTCCCGCACTCAAGCCGCATGCCGGGAAGGCTACGAACAGGCCGGCACCGCGACAAATTGCTTCAACGGAACATGCTCAGGGGAACAGGTGTTCTGTGCCCGTTACCTGACGAAATCTGCGATTTCTGCTCAAGATAAATTCGTCGGGGCTGCTGGATTCAGACTCACAGGAAAGCCCACGGTAGGTGGCGAAGGATGCCGCGCGGGATACGAGGAAAAAGGCAGCGTGGCTGATTGCCGTTTCGGCAAATGCTTTGGCAACCAGCCACTGTGCGTCTCGTCACAAAAAGGTCTTTAGATACCGGCTGGCCGGATCATCTCTGCGCCGGCCGGAACGCAAGTTGTGATGACCTGCTTGCCGTTCGCAGCTTTCAACAAGGACAACATCATGTCCGAATTCATTGGGTAAGCGGCAATGGACACGGCTTTGTCTTTTGCAACGGCGCCAATCAGCAAAAGCGGCTCGTCGGCCTTGGCCTCGAGCTTCTGGTTGACCTGCACGAATCCAACGAATTCACCGGCCTGCATGGTTGTCCGCGTGCCGCTGGCGGTGTCGAAACTGGCTGTAGCAGCAGGTTTTTCTTCATCATCAAGAAACACACCGCAATTGAATTGCGCGGCCAGGGCATTAGTGGAAAGCACAGCCGAGGCTGCGAGAATCATCGAAACAAATTTCGAAGCAAGTTTCATGAAAAAATCCTCAATTTGAAATTGGGCGTTGAACTCAAGAGACCCAATTCTCAAATGAATGGATCAGTTTGTCAAATAACGCCGACGCACCATCCAACAACTCCACCATAAACGACGTGGGCCGCCAGATGAACGAGAGCAACACCGAAACCTGCCTTGCGAAACTGCTCCATCGGATGGTGCTCGGCAACCACGATCACCAGGAGAAACGAGACGAGCAGCCCGTGAACAAAACCTAGCAGGGCGCCAAGTTCGGACATTTTCGCCACCTGTCCGCCATCCCATGGAGGCACAAGTGCCAAGATGTAAACATAAATTATCGCAAATATGATTCCACTGACGTAGTGGACTGCCATTCCGGTCCAAAACGATCCGTCATAGCGTTTCGTGATCGCACTGCCAATCGCGCGCACCATGTCGCCATTTGCAAAACCAGCCCAATGAATGAAATACAGGAAGGCGGTCATGACCGTGGTGGCCAAAAGTCCAATGAGTGAAATTTGGAACAAACTCACTGCCGCCTCCCAATCAAGCTCTGGTGTCTTGATCGAACATGGCCGGGTTATTTGCCGGGCAGCAGAACCATGCATAGGCTGGGCCAGAATGTGATAACCATCAGCCCGCACAGGAGCATCAGTGCGGGTACGATGGCCGCACGAATGACGTCTCCCAGAGGCTGCCGAAATGCCGCGGAGGCCACAAAGAGATTGATCCCGACCGGAGGCGTCAAATAGCCAATCTCAAGATTAACAATCATGATGATTCCAAAGTGAACCGGATTAATCCCGTAGTGAACCGCCATCGGGGTCAGCAAGGGCGCAAAAACCAAGATCGCACTCATGATGTCCATAAAACACCCGGCGATCAGTAAAAGAATATTAACGCCAATCAAGAATCCGGTCCGACTGGAAATAAATCCTGAAAGATCCTGGACTAAATTTTGAGGAATCTGTTCCAAAATGAGGAACTTGTTGAAGCTGACGGCAAACAACAAAATAAAGAAGATCATTCCGAGCATTTCAGTCGTGTCTGTCATCGACTTCCAAACCAAAGGCAGCTTGAGTTCCCGGTAAACGCCAAGTTCGATGATTAAGGCGACAGCAACCGCAATCGCTGCAGCCTCAGTAGCGGTAAAAAATCCGGAGTAAATGCCACCAAGGATGATTACTGGAACGAGCAGCGACAGAAAACCAGATCTAAGAGCTGCAAAAAATTCAGAGGTACTCCATCGCCCCCGAGGCAACTTGCGACCATGATACATTGCATAAACCATCAAGATCGCCGCCAGAAGAAGCCCAGGCAGGACGCCAGCAATGAACATATCGGTCACCGGCACGGTTGCCATGATGGAATACACGATCATCGGGATGCTGGGAGGAATGATGATGCCAAGAGTCCCGGCAGAGGCCAAAAGCCCCGTGGAAAAACTACGGGAATATCCTGCGTCCACAAGGGCCGGATACATCATGGTTCCAATTGCAATCAAGGTCACGGGAGAAGATCCCGAAATCGCTGCAAACAGCGTACAAGACAGAACCGCAGCCACGCCGAGTCCAGCCGGAAGTGGAGCCGTTAAAGAAGAAGCAATCCGGATCAAGCGGCGCGCAATCGCACCGTGGGTCATCAGATTTCCAGCCAGGATAAACAGCGGGATCGCGAGAAGGATCTCCTTGTCCGCCGCAAAGTAAATATCCTCAATCACTCCCGACAGGTCGGCGTGACCTTGCAGGGAGTAACAAAGGGTTGCGACCGCACCAAGGATGACAAACAGCGGCAAGCCAGCAATGACGCCAAGGATCAAAAATAAAACGAGCGCATAAGCGAGGGACATCAGTGAACCCCCCGGCTAACCGGTCGCATGGAGGGCATCGTGGCATAGATGCCGTGCTTGATGGCCATCAGCAAAAAAACCGCCGGAAAAATCGCCTGGACAATCCACAAGGGAACGCCCGTGATCACGTTGACATCACCGAAGTCCTTGCTCTGAAGCACATACATCAACGCGATGTAAAAATAGAATCCACAAAAGCACGCGATACAAAATTCCCGAAACGCTGTCATTGCAGGCTGGATCAATTTCGGCAGGATGTGATCACCAATCTCAGGGCGCAAATGACCACCGGACGAGGAGGCCAAACTGACCCCGAGGCACCCTGCAAGGATCATAAGGTGAAGGCTCAACTTTTGTGCCCACGGCAGGCTGTAATGAAATACTTCGCGAGAAAAAACGTCGGCAAATAAAAAACCGGCCATGGCTGCAATCGAAATCCCTGCAACCCAACGTTCAATTGTGGACAGGTACTCCAAAAGTTTTTTCAAATGCCGCCCCTATTTCTTTTTGGCCTTGAACTGTTTCTTGCCTTCCAAAATAATTTCATAAATCCGACGCGCCTCACCGCCGGTCATCTTGACGACCTCGTCAGCCAGCCCGTCCACCGCCTTGCGAAACTCAGCCTTCTCAGCATCCGTCAGGTTTTCTATCGTGATGCCAGAGGATTGCAGGACACCCACCAGCTCCTTGCCAATTGCTCGAACTGCGGTGCGGCTTTCAATGGCCAACTTGTTGCCATTCCCGAAAATAATCTTCCGGTCCTCGTCGGACGTCTTGTCCCAGAATACCTTGCTGTAGAGGATCGCCGCCGGCTGGTAAATGTGTTCTGTCACCGAGAAATGCTTGATGGCCGTATGCCACTCTGCCGACAACGTCAGCAGTGCCGTATTATCGAACCCCTCGACCAGGCCAGTCTGCAAGGCTGGCAGGGTTTCTGGCATGGAGATGGGTACCGGATTAGCCCCCATCCTTTTCCAAAATGCCAAATGCCCCTTGCTCTCCTGCGACCGGACTTTCAGTCCCTTTAGATCCGATGGTTTGCGAACCACTCGGGTTTTAGTGCCGATGTTTCGCCAGCCATTCTCGGCCCATGAAGCCAACACGAATCCCTTGCCATCAAAGATCTTCTTGAAGGGCTCATACAAGTGTTCATCGAGGATGTAGTCAGCCTCTTCATACGACTCAAACAGGTATGGGATTTCAAGGATATCAAGTTCTGGAATGACGCTGGCAAGGGCACCTGCAGTTACGCCACCACCTTCAATACGGCCGCGCCGGATGCCCTGGGTGATTTCAAGTTCGCCTCCAAGTTGGCCGCCCATATAGGCCTTTACTTGAATGCGCCCTTTGCTCTCGGCGTCGATCCGCTTTTTGATCTGATCCAGTGAATCAGCCCACGGCGTCCCCGTCGGCGCAACGGTTGCAAGTTTGACGATCACTTTAGGAGCGGCATGAGACGCCTGCGACCCAAGTCCTGCGGCGAGCAGGACCGCGCCCGCAACAACGCCAAGACGATTCTTTTTTTGCATACTAGAAGTACTCCGCCATCTTCTCGAGCATCTTTACTGCTTTTCTCTGCTCAACAATTTGCTCAGGGACAATGTCCGGAAGACTCTCAGGCTTGCCGTTAATCACAAACTCCAAATGCTTCTTGAACATGGCCTTGTCACCCTTTTTCGGAGCCAATGTGTCAGCAATCAGCACATGAGTGCCAAAATAGTTGTTGGCCATTTTCATCGAGCGCTCGAAGTTTTCTTCACTCTTGGTCAAGCTGCCCCCAGCAAAGGATGGAGCCACCGCATAATAGGCTCCCCAGTAACGGGCGGCTGCGCCATAGAAAAATTCCGGCTGCAGTTTTTCCACCCTCTCAACCATGAGTCGAATTCGATTTTTGTTCCCCAACATGGTCGGCAACCCAGAAAGTCGCGCCCATTTTCCCAAATTGGACGCCGTCCAATAAAGGGCAGGAACCTGATCCACCGTCAACGTGTCCAAGGCTTCTTCAATCTTTTTTCCGCCCTCTTTTACTTGTTTGCGAAATGCAGGGTTAGTCGCTAGAGCGCGCTCGCCCCAGGCCGTACCGATTTCCCATGTGGCCTTCTTTTGACTAACGTCCGTGAGATGGCCGTCGGCAAGGAAATAGTATCCGCGGCAAAGATAAACCAGAGTCTCTGCATCATCGGGGTTTTGATTGGCAACTTCTTCAAAAAGCTTCATCGACTTTTCAAGATCAGCCTGATTGATCCGCTTTTTCCAAAGGACCAATGCTTCCGCTTTCTTTTTCCCAACCTGCTCTTTGGAAAGGCTGGTGCTCTCAACAGATTTATCCCATCCGGCAGTGCGCGACGTGGCGCAGTTGGAGACCGTAAAAGTCAAAGCCCCGGCGCAAATCGCTAGTCTGGCGATCCGTGCAAAATTGACGAGAGACTGGTTGGTGCTCATGGATGTGTCCTTCTTCTGTTCGTTATCTTTAATGAGGCACTATTCACGATCGGCGTGTCAAGTTTCACGGGGAAAACGATCGCATCCCTTGACCAACCACAACCAAACGACAGATGCCAGGCACCACACCATGATCAACGTGATCAAGGGCACCGGCAATTGCCCGGCCATGAACCAGCCCCCGGTTACTGCAACGCCAGTTCCAGTAACGACCCAACGCAGCATCTCGACGTAAACACCCTGCGGCCGCGTTTCAAGGGCAACCCCAAGACACGAAAGGGAACAGACGAGCCACACGGCATATATCGCAAGTGCGCCAAGGGGAGCACCTGCCTGGACCTGCAAAAAATGCATCCCCACCATCAATAATACGGCGAACTGCGCAATCCCGTAAATTAGCATGCCTCTCGATGCCCTGGGATCATACCGGGGACGTTCCAGCCGAAACACCGGCCGCGGAAATTCCTGCGCAGCATCCGCCGGACGCCACCCTGTTTGACTCGACAGGATTGCTAATCGAGCCCGCCATGACTTCGTTCGGTAGAAATCCTGAAGCATCCCAAAATAAACTTCAACATTCGCCCAAATTGGATTCAGCGATTTAAGTTGCGAGCGCGTTCCGTAAACGATCGGCTCCAGGGAATCTTCTTCCACATATGTCCCAAATATCCTGTCCCAGATGATCAGGATTCCGCCATAATTTTTGTCCAGATACCTGTCATTCACAGCATGATGAATCCGATGGTTGGACGGACTGGCAAAAATCCGGTCAAACCAGCCGAGCTTGTCGATAAGTTGGGTGTGAATCCAAAATTGATAAAGCAGATCAATCAGCGCAACGACAGCAAAGACTGTTGGCGGTACACCTGCAATGATGAGAGGCACATAGAACACCCATCCGAGAAGACCGCCGGTACTGGTTTGGCGTAGCGCAGTCGACAGGTTGTATTCCTCACTCTGGTGATGGACCACATGGGCGGCCCAGAGGATCGACAGCTCATGTCCCATCCGATGCAACCAGTAATAGCAAAAATCGTAACTGATCAGGGCGAACACCCAAACGGCGACGTTGTCTGCTGGCAATGTGAAAAATGAAAAATGATCGTAAATAATTTTATAGATGCCGATCGTCATGACCCGAAAAAAGACACCACTGACCTGGGACAGGATTCCCAGGCTAATACTGTTGATGGCATCATCGACACGATAGACGTCCCGCTTCAAAATCCGACTGGCTATGATTTCGACGAAGATCAGCAGAAAAAAAACAGGCGTCGCATAGGTGATGATTTTGGCTTCCACGGCGTCCTCCTGCTATGACCATGATTACGGCGTATCTGCCACATACTTTAGCCTAAACGATGGCCCGCCACTGGCTTTATTTTACAATAAATTCAGTTGGTTATATTAAAAAATAGGTGTAATTTTGAAGTTCAGGGATGTGTTTGGTAAGATTCTCAAAGCCTTTCGCATAACTTTGAAGACATTTGAACACAATAAACCGGAGTTGACCCATGAGCGAAGTATTGGTTGTTGCAAGCAAAGTGAAAAAGCTTATCAAAGACCGTTCCGCCATGAATACGTCCGCCACGGCGATGGATGCGCTGTCCAAGGTCCTTGAGCGTGAGTGCGCACGCGCCATTGAACGTGCCCAGGCCGACAAGCGCAAGACGGTCATGGACCGCGATTTCGAAGGTTGAACCTGCGTCTCGTCATCCTGAGCTGCGTCTCGTCATCCTGAGCTGCGTCTCGTCATCCTGAGCTGCGTCTCGTCATCCTGAGCGCAGCGAAGGATCCTTTCTTAATTCGTCATCCTGAGCGTTAGCGAAGGGTCCTTTCTTAATTCGTCATCCTGAGCGTTAGCGAAGGATCCTTTCTTAATTCGTCATCCTGAGCGTTAGCGAAGGATCCTTTCTTAATTCGTCATCCTGAGCGTTAGCGAAGGATCCTTTCTTAATT
>Ga0214919_10003210_pt1 | contig 24984 bp, 46 predicted proteins | sample LL1503_MetaG_FD_177994 | JGI IMG/M metagenome (GOLD analysis project Ga0214919, IMG submission 177994) | Freshwater microbial communities from Lake Lanier, Atlanta, Georgia, United States - LL-1503 | ecosystem: Environmental > Aquatic > Freshwater > Lake | place: USA: Georgia | collected... | reverse complement strand
CTCCTGTAGGTTCATATTATATAAATATTCTTATAAACAAAAAATCCCCCATTATTAGTGAAGGATCTTTAATAGTTTATTATATCTTTGGACTGTTATTTAATATTTGTTCATTAGGTGATGTTACCGTTAAACATTTACCTATATTTGTATTTGTTGTTGGTCCGTAATGCATAAAACCAACTGGTAGTGATGTAGTTGAAGACTGTGTTTCAAAATTTACATAACCAACAACTCCACCTGTTGTCATTTCCCACACAAAACCAAAGTCACTATTTGGGTTCCATGTTGTTGTTGTTGAAACCCTAAAGGTTCCAACCACTACTCCTGTTCCCGTTGGTATAATAGGAGATGTTTCATTGGTGAAGATATTTGTTGCTGAAGAGAAATTTAATTTCCTTTGTCCTGAGATATATGGTAAGTTATCTGTTCCTTTTTTAGGCCATCCTAACCATGATGGATCAGTATTGTCATTTAACGCCTTCCATGTTATAGTTCCTGTTGTTATCTTTGGTGAATGAACTCCACGAATAATTAAAGCGTTTAATTTAATTACTGATGTACCAATGTTTGTTAATCGGATCTGAAAGTCTGCGGTGTTTGTTGTTGAACTCAACCACTCCATATCCATTTTGACTGATACTGTTGGGGCAATCTTAGTTAATTCTTGTAATCTTTGTTCTGTAATTGTCATTTTTTTATTCTCTTTTTTTTATGTATTATCTACATAAAATAAGTATATTCAAAACATCCATAATTTTAATTATTTTTATTTAATTTAGTTTTAAGGATCTTATAATGTGGACATCAGAAAGGAACGGAATAATCGTAGTAATTAGTTCTTGTTCCCTCTAAATTGTAGGCATCAGATAACCATAACTCTGTAAGTTTCTTTGTTTCATAAAAGTCAAGACCAAAACCTTCTCCTAAAAATGACCAAATTTTATTATAATCAATGTTAACATTACCACCAAGTAAAACCATTACATTATTACCTTTTTTATATTTAAATAATGTACAATCAGGGTTTTTTTTACTCTGAACAACATCTAAATCATTAAATAGATTTAAAAATTCCATCGGACCATTGTTAAATGCAAGTTTTGCCAATTTTTTTGGTCCATTAACAATTTTTGCCGTTAATTCCCAACCAATATCTTTAACCATACTCTGAAGTTCTATTTTTATAGATTCTTGTTGGTTTTCAGTTATAATGATTTTCATATTAATAAATATACGTTAGGATTGAATGAGTAATTTGATCTTATATTCTTTATTGACAACTCTCAAGAAAATAATCTTCTAACTCACGGTATTTGAAGTCATATACATATTGTGTCACATCAAATTTATCTAACTTATTAAGATCACCATGGTAGTCATCTCTTAACTCCCATATAAGTTCGTCCACAACTACATAAATAAACTCATCAGGTGTATTATACTGACATAATTCAATATCTTTTATTACCTTTACAATTAGATCATCTAAACGTTGCGATCTTCGTTTTAATTCATTTGGTAATTCTCTTGGTCCTTTCTGTTTAGATTCCATTAATTCCTCATCATTTTCTTCATCATCAACTATCTCAGCATTTAAAAATATTTTACACCCACTCAATCCGAAAACAGGATGCCACGATGGTCGTACTTTAAAAGGAAATAATTTTTTATTAAGATAATTACATATCTCATGCACATACCAACTTGTTACATTTGACGCAGTATCATCAGTTTTTAAATTAATGGTAAGAATCTTACCTCCACTAGCAGATGATCTAACCTCAATAAATAACACATCAATCTGATCAAATTTAGTATGGTAAATAAAATTTTTAACTAACATTTCTTGAGTATCTACGTCGTCAAGATCAAGTTCTAATATCTTTGCCAACCTTGTTAAACCACCCACAGTTTTTGCCGCACGTTCAATACCATCAGTATTAATCATATCATACAAACTATCTTGTATTGATTCTTCTTTTAATACTTTTCTTATGGATTCTTGTAGGTCAGCACCAAACATAATGTTATATCTATCTTTAATCTTGTCATAAAAATGATTTAAAAGAAAATTATAAACCTCATCATATGGGAAATTATCATAATCATTATCAGATAAATTATCACGATAATCATCAATAAGATATGATATAACAGTAGTTCTAAACACATTAAAACTACAATATTGTCCATTATTATGTTTTCTTAAATATTTATCGGTAACAATATTTAAATTTGTAAAGAATTTTTTATCTATTGTACTCATATCAACTCTTCTACGAAAATATGTAGATTCATTAACTGGTTTCCTTAATATTCTTCTTATGGATTCTTGTAAGTTCATTACTCTTCTATTTCAGGAAGTTTAGTGTCCTTTATAAATTTATTATGTGACGCTTTATATGATTTTTGTGTCTCATCATTCGCATCTTTGGTGTATTGCCAATTCCAATATAAACTATCGTTTGGTTTGAACCCGTAGAATTCGTGTACTTCTTTTTGTGTTTTGGTTACCACTTCTCCATTCCAATTTTGACCAACACAAATGAATCCTGTTTCAATATCTTTGATAATGTTAGACTCACCCAGTGTTGTATGTCTATTCTCCAACCAATTTAACCTTTCAATTAAATTTTGATAATACATATTTGTTTGTCCCCATCTTATTGAACTAAAGAATATTACTGCGTCTGACTCAAATAACTCTTTTGATATCTTCCACAACTCATCTGAAGGTTCGTTGATGTTAACCCAACATCTGTGATCTCCTGATGGGTTCTTTTTCTTATCTTTAAGAGCGGCTTTTAATAACCCACAAGAGTTACCATCTTTTCTTGATACATTACCTTCACAAGGAAGTATTTTAAGTTCAGGGACATCAATTAATACTGACTTATCTCCCAACTCATCGTTCAAGTACATTGCAATCATCTTGGACTTTGGTATGTCTATATTCTTTTCATCAAAATTATATCTATTGGAACAACTTAATAATAAAACTTTCTTTTTCTTTTTAAGAATATCTAAAGTTTGTTTAATTGATTTCCAAGCATCTGATTGAACCATCTCCTCAGAGATCATCATTTGTCTTATTCTTTGTATGTTTTCTTGTAGGTTCATATATGATTAAAATAACCCTTTATCTTTTATTCTATTTAGTTTTCGTTTATATTCAATAACTTTTTCAGGATAAACGAACAACACACCCTTAAATTCAAATGTGTGATTGTCAATTAAATCGTCAACATCAAAACCTGGCCAATTATCAAAAAATTCAATATCATTGGTCCTATATTCTCCGTCACCATCAAAACTCCAAGATCTAGGTCTTATAATGACATCAAGGTCATTAACGTCTTTAATCATTCCCGTAATAACAAGAGGAGCCGAACCAAACACTGCGTATTCCCCATATGGTAAATCATAAGTTTTTAAAAGTTCTAATAGGGTATCAAGTCGTTTCATTACTTTATATCTTTTATTTAACCCATTTTGAATTTTTTAATTCTGAGATAGGGTAAAATCCGTCGGCATATTTGTCGTAACCACTTCCAAAAAAATTATTATTATTAATCAGGCTTTGCCAACTATTAAATTGTGTGGTATATTTCCATAATTCATCTTTATCTGTCATATAACCATTATTTTTAAGATAAGCACCAACCATTCCTCCAGTTCTATCAGCACCGTGAGCACAGTGAATTAATGTATTACCTTGATTTAAAATGTCATTAATTTTTTGTATTGATTTAGTATAACCTTTACCTAATTTATATCCACTATGAGCATTAATAAAATGGTAAGTACAATCATTTTCCTCACATATTTTTTGTTCAGTATCTAAAGATGTTTTAGGGTGATCACTTTTATGTTTTTCGTCATCACCACTCATTCTGATAATATTTTTTATACCATATTTTTTAATTACTGAAGGTAATACATCTGCGGTTATTTGAGCCGATCTCCAATTATTTGTTCCTCCAGGTATTTTATGAAATTTAAATTCTTTTAAATCACTAACATCCACATCGTCTACATACTCTTTAGCCATTTCAGTTTTTTTTGATTCAAACTCTTCTGGTGGTATTTCTTTTTTGTAAGATTCATGTGCCGCCTTTGTAATTGGGCCATATATTCCATCAATACCATCTTTACTGTCACCAAATTTTCCAATATAATATCCTTTATTGGTTAATTCTTTTTGAATTTCAATTACTTTTGGATCGTATTTGTAAGAAATATCCATATCAATATCTTTTATCTCAGTTTCTTCCCTGAGACCCATCATTGATCTTATTCTTTGTATATTTTCGTGTAAGTTCATAGTAATAAATATATCACTAATTGAAATCAACCATGTATGGTTATATCAAATATTATAGTTTAATTAAAAAAATATTTGACTTGAGTGTATCTTATATATTAAATAACCTTCTATGTCTCTAATCATCTGATCAACAATTGGGTATGATTTATTATGACTTACCACCGATCTTGATGATAAGTAATTCATACCATTAGATAAAGTCCTGATTGACACAACAACACCATTTGAGAAATGTATTCTTTTAGGCGTTCTCTTTACCACCTCAATCTTATCTTGACCAACCATATAGAAATCCCCAACTTTGGATCCATAAATAAATCTGTTTGCTTCTACGTTTATATCTCTATCCATATTATACTAATTGCATTTTAAACCATTCAGGTATCTCTCTATTCTTCCATACGGCAATCTTTGATTTCTCACCTATGTAATAATTTCTATATGATTCTACCACACTATCAACTTTATACTCATTTGGCATTGCTCGTGCGGGCTCTGTAAATTCTTTGTCACAAATGTTGGGTTTATTTGTGACACACCATTCTATTACATCCTGAGACTTATGTCTTTTACCATAACGATATGTATATTCTTTACATAACTCCAAACCTAAATCACATAGGTATAGATAATTTGATAGAGATTCTCTTGACCATATTGCACAGGGATGATTTTTGTGTGATAACTTGTACGGTACTTGGTCGGTTACTTGGTCGGTCATATGATGAACACCACACAATAGTTGTGCGGTCTCAAGGATCATCTTTACTACGTGTTTATCGCAATGATATTGAGCACATTTCCTTGTATCTGTATCTAATAGAAAAATATTCATACAACAAATATATGAAATTTAGTTTGTGTTTACAAAAGTTTTTTGTTATTTTACTGTGATAATTTTCCAGTTACCATCAAAATCTTCTACAAGACAAGTTGAGTTCTCACAGAAATCACCTGAATTCATATAGTCCACATCTAATTTAGGTTGATGAATATGTCCACATACCGCAACATCACATCCCTTCTCTTTTGTTAAACCTTTTGCGTTCTCCTCAAAATCAGAAACAAAGTTAATTGCTCCCTTTACAGATTGTTTTATATCATTTGCTAAGGAATGGTATTGTAAGTTAAACTTTCTCCTGATATAGTTGTATATTGTATTTAATCTAATAATCAAATCATATGACCATCCACCAAGAACCGCCAACCATCTTACTTTCATAATAACAAAGTCCAATACATCCCCATGAAAACAATAGTAACTTCTTCCGTCCGCACCAATGTGTGTGTATTTTCTAACAATCTCTATGTTGTTTAATAAGAACGGAACAAATGGTTTTAAAAAGTCATCGTGATTTCCTCTGATATAAACTACCTTTGTTCCCTCTTCTGATCGTTTCATAAAACGTCTGAATACCTTTGAACATTCTTTTTTCCATTTACCACCACCCTTTAATGCCCATCCATCTATAATATCACCATTTAATATTAGTGTTTCAGATTCATTCTCTTCTAAGAATTTTAATATCTTATTTGTTTGTGATTGTCTTGCACCTAAGTGTAAGTCACTCATTATTATTGTTCTCCACTTTTTCATTTCCAATAACCTTTGTCGTTTGTAAAGTATTCTTTATTGTTACTATTAAAAAATGATGACAACATAAGTCTTAACATATACATTACACCTTTGTTTTCAAATCTTCTTGGTGGTGTATATACAATATTGTTTATTCTTCCAAATTTCTTTGGTTTGATTTGTTTTGAGAACATATAATCTTCCGCCACTTTAATCTCTTCATCAAAACCTCCGATTGATTTAAACGTCTCTGAACGAACTAACATATATCCACCGAGACAGAATGGTGTTGACCACTTTGAAAGTGTTTGTATTAAATCAAATACCTTATATACGTAGTTATATCTTCCATTGTCCGAACGGAATTTTGCCGTTACTAAATCTAAATGGTATCTATGTATTCTTACTACTGATCTTTTTAGTACTTTTGGATCTAATAGAAATACGTCAGCATCCATAAACAATACATATGGTGTTGTTACAATTTTAAATCCGTTGTTTCTTGCTTTTGCTGGAAGACCTCCATCCATTAAATGTAAATCAAACATATCGGTTCTGTGCTGATACTCTAATCTATTCAATAGGTCAAGTTTTGTTACACCATCATTTGATGCATCACAAACAATTACTTTTACATTCTTTATGTCAACTTGATGATTTAACAGATCTAATGTTTTTAATATAATATCCTTCTCATTTTTGCAAGGTATTACAATTGTTACTAATTTGTTTAAATCCATATATTATAAATATAATTCACATTACACTTAATATATCACTTAACAATTTAATAATCAACTTTACTAGTATCTTACTTTATTTTTAACAATATTAACAATATTTAAATAAAAATCTTCAAGATCTCTTTCTCCCGTTTCAATTTGATTAATAACCTCATCTCTACGATGAAGAGTATTATTAACAATAAACTCAATCATTTCTTCATCAGTAATATTTTCAGGTTTAACTGGTTCAGGAATACAATCGTGGTCTTTATTAAATGTATCAACATCATCAAAATAAAAACCTGTTTCACCAACTATTTGTTCAAACTTTGGAATCATCGCATCTTCATACCATTCCTCTATTATACTCATAACAAAGTTTTTTCTTGCATTAAAAATTTTCATTATTTTTTCCACTAATGTTTTTGATATCATTAATGTGCCATTAACAAATTTACCGTCTTCGTAATAGTATATTGCGGTAATAACTTCTTTACCGTTAACACACCAATCCTCAGCAAGATTACCATAATTACGAGATTTTTTACCTATTGTTCTATTACCATCCTCAATATAATCATCAAGAAATAATGTGATAACTTTTCTAAGACTATCTGTAGATTTGATGTATCTTCGTCTTTCGTCTTCTTCTTTTAATATTTTTTTAATTATATCTCTCATTTTTTAAAATTCTATAGTAATTGTATTAGGAAGTTTAGGTATATGGTTAAAATAATCATCACAACTTTTAGGAATACTATCACCATCGTCATATTTATTATCAATTAATAAAACATAAATGTCCATCCCTTTGAATGTTTTATGTAATTTTTCATTAATGAATTTTTCGTATCCTTCCAAAGTATATTTTTTATCAGTAACAATTACAACTATATAAAATTTATTATGTCCCGCTTGAACGGAAACAAAACAAGGTTTATAAATTGACCTATTTAAATATTCACCACTTACCATCTCAATATAATCGGCAATAAATTCAATCTTTTTTAAATCTGAAGGAGTTACTTTTTTTTTATCCAATTTCTTTTCTTCGTTATTATTATAATTAAAATCACCTAAATCCTCAGATTCATTTATAAATTCATCACAACTTAATTGTGCATTATCAAAGTAATCTAAAAACTCATCAAAATATCTTTCTCTTATGAAATGATGTAAATCAATCGCAATATCATCGTCTTCTAAATTGTTATTATTTACAAAGTTTTCTACCACCCAATTAGTTATCTCCCTGAAGTACATATAAAACTTATCTTCATCGTAATCACAAGGTGTTACCTCATGGTAAACCTCATCAACAAGATCATCAATTTGTTTCAGTCTCCTAATAATAAACGGATTAAAACGTTCTTTCATATAGTATAAATATATTTAAAAATTGTTTTAACAGAATAGTATTTGATTATGTTATACGTGGTTATTATAATTGTAATTATGAACCTTGAGAGACGATTTCATTTATTCCAGGATTTCTTAATTGAGATGAGTAACGGTGTGGTATATAATGTTAGATCTATCAACCTTAAAAAACTTGATAAACCAACGGTAAGATATGAAGGTAGGCGTATTACTTCTAACGAATATAGCGATTTTGAGATGATAGTTCATACTACAGATTATGTGTTAACAATTGATGTTATTTGTAAATGTCATGTAGATAAGATATGGTGTGATGAATTGGTGAATATGTTCCGTGGAACATTTAGTTCTTTATTACCACAAAATTGTAAGATTGATATCAATCCATTAACTAATGAAGTTACTCCAACTAATTGGTACGCTTAACCCCATTGAACATAGACATCATAAAATTCCACACCAAATGAGTTCGCAGTTGCCACAACAAAATCTTGTATCATATCTTGTATTTCTGAACTAAGTTCTAACCAAAGATCATCCTCAATTGATTCGTGATCAGTTAAATCATATTCCTCACCGTTTGTCATTAAAGTAACACTACCGTGAGTAATATCAAAATCAACAAATATCTCAACTTGATTATTTTCTTCTCTTACAAAAACATATGGAAATTTAAATGAAAAATCATATCCACCTGTATGAATACCCTCATCTTCCATATCGTCTGTGGTTAATTCTTTTTTACCAGTTAGATATCTTTCAAAATCTTTTCTCAGGTCATAAACATTACCCATATATTCTCTGTAGTAACCCATTATGTCCCTTTGTTTTGTACTAAAACCAAGCCTCTTTACCATTTTCTTATCGTATCTTGGCGTATCACCTAATGATTTCTGTTCATCCCAAAGATCAAAGAAATATTTCTTTACAGGATTAACCTTTTCTTCCCTTAATATTCTTCTGATTAAATCTTTCATATAAATTATAAATATCATAAAAAAACAAAACCTAAGACGTAGTTTCTCAGGTCAATGGAATTAATCCACATTCTTATGTTTTCTTTTACGAGTGTAAGATTTCTTGCTCTTCTGAACAATAGGTCTTGTTGCCGCCCATATTTCTTGAATTGTGATCTCTATAGTTTTCATCTTTTTGTATGTTTGTATATTGTTAGACATGATTAATAATACAAATATACAAATTATTTTAATAATTCAACCTCAGCTTCGGTAATTTCTGTACCATATTTTATTGCAAAATCATTAATAAATGATTGAATTATTGTTCTAAGTTCATCTTGAACATCAAAGTAAGAGGACATATCATCTATTTCGTTATTACCCCTTGAAATGTCATACCTTTTTTGGTAGTACTCATCCTCTATATCATTATACTCTGTCATATTAATATAACCATCAAGTATGTCCGCATCTGCCAAAATTTCTTTATATTCACGATGTTTATTAATACGAACATTACTTAACTTAAACGTAAATTTTAAATCTTCATCATCCCAATGTCTTCTAAAATTTAGTTCACTAGAATCAAATGTTTGATTTGACAAAAAATCTAATAAGTTTTCTTCACCAATACCTTCACCACCAATGTATTCAAGATAGTAATCATGTATTTCTATTGCCTTTTTTTTAAATCCAAGTTTACCAATTAAACTATAATCAATAGTTGGGTATTCCCCTTCGGATTTCATTTCATCCCAATGGTTAAAGAAGAACTTTTTTATTGGGTTCATTCTTTCTTCTTTTAATATTTTTCTAATTAACTCTTTCATCTATTGTATGGTCTAAACCTCATAGGATTTGCTTTGACTGCAGACTTAGGAAACCTTAATTTGGATCCCTGCGTTCTTGCATTCTTTAATGTCCTTGCGTATTCCCACATTTCTCGTTTATTACTATTCTCCTGTTCTTTAATATTAAAAATAAAACGTATCTTCCATTTACCAATTATTCTATCTGCCATAGTATACATAAAATCATCATAATCAATCCAAGCGGATACACTATTAAAAGTTATATTTACATCAACTTCAAACATAGGAATTCTACTTATACCTTTTTTTCTTTCTATATTTATAATACTTATTTTATCTACACTATCAACAACATCACAGGTATCAAAATTTAACCAAGCTGCAAAAGAATCGGCATCCAATTCGTCACAATTATGTTTAATTTCTTTTAACGTTTCCTCAACGATGTCTTGAAATGTACCCACCATTGTTTCTTTACTTAACTTATCATCATTAGATTCATTTATATTACCACTATTTTTTCTTTCATTATAATAATACATCTTAAGTACGGGTTCATAAGTATCAACCATATAATCAATAAAATTATCCACATCATCATGAGGTAACTCCTCAATATCAATATTATATTTATAATAAATATAATTTTCTAATGTTGCTTTAACTAACTTAAATTTAAATTCTTCAAGGGAATTTGATTCTTGATACATATAGATAATACCTTTCCTCATCATTTTTTCAAACTTATGATGGTCAATCCTTCTTTTAAAGAATGGTGATAATTTGTGTTCCTCTGACATATAATGATAAATACCAGTTAAAACAAAAAACACTTTGCATATTGATAGTTCTTTTATTTTGCAAAGTCAAATGTTTTTACTATCTTTGAAGTATGAAAGATATGAAAATTAAAGACATTGTGATGAAAGTTATTGACGTGTTGTACAACATCATTGTTGGAGTATTAACCATCTTAGGTAAGATGATCGTGTTCTTGATCACTTTTGCTCAGTCTAATAGTATTGCAAAGTCAAAATCCGCGGTTAAATTCATCTTCTCTAACGTAAAATCAGACGTTCAGGTAGATGTTAACTCTAAACCAAATACCAAACAAACTATTGATGTTGAATTTGAAATTGTTGACCCTAAAAGTAAACGTCAAGAACTTGAGGATAGTCTTCGTTATTTAAAAAACAAGGTTAATAAAACCGTACAGGATAAAAATAGTATTGGTGTTATTGAAGCCGTTCTTAAAAATATGTAACAGTTGAATCTTTTACTACTTTTTGAGTATACGCATCACAATTGTCTTTTTTAGATGTTTTACAAGAACATAGTACGGTTAGTAATGTAATTACTATAACTAAAATTGTTTTCATTTATATTGGATTTTTTTTGTTAAATTGGTAAACCAATTTGGTCCGTATTTATCTTTGTAATAATTATTATTTTGTTTTCTACTACTTTCTTTATCGTAAAATCCAGTTAAATATGCTCTGTTGACGATATGTTCTTCAATAGTTTTCATTTCATTTAATTTTTCAACAATCTGTTCATTGGTTGGGTTCTCCTCTTGAATGAATTTAATAAGTGTGTCTATTGGTGTTTTTTCCATAATATTATATATAAGTATCTTCAACAAAAATTGGTGTTTTCTCACCCACATAAGCCCCAACAATATTAAAGTAATAATGTTCAAGAGCATCCTCCTCTGTCATATCCTCACTCATTAGTATTTCAATTACTTTTGATTTGGAATAAACTAATCTCATACTATTCTCCTCAATTCCTATAATTGCATCATCAAGACCATCAGCCTTTAATATTTCCTCATCAGGATAATTCTCAACTATCTGATCAAGTATCATTTTATTCTCCAATCTTTTTTTGAAAAATAAGTTGCCATTATTATTGCTATAACAATGTATAATGTTGCAGTAATCCACAATGGGGCAGTTACCCACCACCAAGACCAATCAATATAATTTGTAAGTTTTAGGACTAAGAATATTAAAAATAGAATGGTTCCTAAACCCATTCCTCCACCATTATTATTGTTATTATTTCCCATATTTTAATTATATGGGATTTGATTTAATTAGTCAATATAGTCAGGATCATTTTCTGATAACCATTCAAACATTTCCAATCTACATTCATCTAACCAATCAGTACAAGTGTCTATAATCGTATCATAATAGTATGAATTAAACCATTCTAACAATTCAGATATCTTATGAAATGGAAACTTAATATCAACATGATAATTTAACTCTGTGTCAGTATCATAATTACGAATCTCATTACTATATACCGTTACATCTATTGGTAAAACATCACTACCATCCCAAAACATTGTGCCATAACCGGCCATCGCTTCTTTGGTTTTTTTAAATTCTATTATAAAACGCCAAGTACCATCATTACGAGAAATCTCAACATCAACATCTTTATCTTGATAAGTGTTTGATAATACTTTAGTTTCAAAAAGATAATAACTTATTATTTGATTACATTCTTCACTAGTAAATGGTCTTGTAAGTTGGAACATTATATTTGCCAACTTAATCGGAAATTTATATCTCTTTAATGTTTTAACCAGACCGACCTTCTCAATGGATTGCTCAACCTCATATTTCATATCATCAATATTTGATTCACTAATGATCATTATGGTTGGAGTATAGATGATGCGTATTTATAAGACTCAGCTGGTATTACACCTTTAAGTTCCGTAAAAGGTGTTTTGTTTTTTAACGCATTATTGTAAACATAATTTTTTGAATTTTTTGGAACTTGTACGTAAGGTCCGCTATTATAAGCCGCAATTGAAAGGTCCAATCTACCTGGGAATTTTTTTAACAATTCTTTCATCATCTTAGGATATGCCTTTAATGCGTCACTAATATTACAAGGATTTCCACCACCACCATAAGTTGGCCAAGTACCTGGCATAAACTGTGCAATACCTTTAGCTCCCGCAGTTGACGATCTTTTACATGACATAACATCAGGACTAAATGCAGATTCGGTATATAATTGTCTAATTGCAATTTTTGGATCTAACCCAATCGCCTGAACGTCAGAAATAAAACTATCATAATTATCACCAACCGCATTTTTGAACTTAGATTCAATGTCGGATGGAAAAGTCCTTACTGCTATACCTGGATTATCTATTACCATTGGATTAAAGTTTTTAGTATTCTTATCACTTTTACCAAAAGTATATCTTTTACCTGTTATCTTAAATAAAAAATCACTTATAATACCACCTGTCGTATCAGGACTTAATTTACCAGTTTTATCTAAATTATTTGTTTCTTGATAGTTTTCAATTGTTTTAGTGGTTTCATCATTTATTTGACCTGTCATTGGTAAATCACCTTTATTAATAACATTTAATGATAATTGTATTGTTTTAATGTCTTCAGGTGTTGCAGTACTTTCCATTTTATCTTTTTTAGATAATATGGTTTTAATAGAATTAAAAAGTCTTTGTCCCGCACTTTGGGTTTCGGTGTTAGTACCTCTATTGTTATTAGTTGATGTACCAATGTACTTTTCAACCTGATCTTTAAATAACTTATGTGCAGATCCGTTAGGGTGAATACCATCTGATGTCCAGCTAGGATCTCCAACAACCGCAGGTATTATAGTCGCATTTTTAATACCGTTTAAAACCTTTTCTTGTAATTCAATAGTTCTATCACGACTTTTTAACATACATGGTTTATCACAATATTTAGTTGGTTTTAATTTATCATCGGACATTACTGATTTTGCATCGTACCCGATAAACACATAAGCTTGTCCTCCCTGATTAACAACCGCATCAACCATACTTTGTATATTTGATACCACACTATCTAAAGAAACCTGTCCAAACGCATCATTTCCACCACCCCATATAAATACTTTATCGTATTTTTTTTCCTTTAACTTTGGTAACATATTATCTAACATCCAAGATGTTTTCATACCTACTTTTGCAACATGAGTCACATCCCAATCAGGATGTGCATTTTCTAAAAGGTAATTCCAAGTATAACCAGGACCTGAACTTAAACTATCACCAACAAACATAACATTAATTTTACCATCATCTTCTTTGATAAGGTTCACTAAACTATGTAATTGTTCTTCACTTATTATTATTTTCATAATTAAATTCTTTCAATAGGTTTATTCTTGAACTTCACATAGTGATACCCATCAAGATCATAATCCTTATTATCAAAGACTAATATATTTTTATTGTTAATGAACGCAATATAATTAAGTCCGTATCTTTTTAAATAACCTTTATAGTTTTTCATATAATAAGTCTTAACGATATATTCACCTGTTTTCTCATCAATCTTAAACCATTCCAATGGTTTTATTTGAACGTGTTTATCTCCATCAGGTGTTTCTATTTTAAGGTCTTTTGCCTCAAATCTATCTTCTCTTGATCCTGAACAATATTGTTTAATATTTTCTCTTGGAATGTTAAATGGTGATTGAGTTAATTTATCAATTGTAGTATTTTCACTCTTAATTCCATTTTCATATGATGTTCTGTTAAGCGATACTAGTTTATTTAAATTATCTCCTTTGAATATTTCTTCTTTATTGGTTGTTATCCAACTCTCAAAATCCTTAATACTTGATTTAAGTGGTGTTTCATCATTATTAAACACACCACTATAAAACCATTCAATTAATTGTTGTATTACTTTAGGATTAGTATCAAAGTAATTAAGTATTGACCAAGTTTGACCAGGAACATTAGTCCCTTCAATATTTATTAAACCTTCCTCAGTATCACAAATACCATTACTATCAGTAAAACCATTTTTACCCCAATTATTAGGATAAACTTCTCTCATTACTTTAATCATAAAATCAGGAAACTTTGACTCCATTTTTTTTAGGAAATCCTTATTCAATTCAATTTCATGAGTCTCTAATGTCTTTATTATTTTATTATACTCCGTATCAAGAATATATAATTTACCATTTATTGTTATCTTCACTTCTTTTTGAGGAAATTCAAACGTTTCATTTGTGTTATAGTTTTTTAATATAACTTTACTATTTGTATTTGATAATTTTAATTCTTTTAGTTTAGTAATATCTTTGTCAGACACACCATTGATATAAACATAGTTTTTTTTGAATTTAGTGTCAGGCGCAAAATTACTATACTTAATAGTTAAATCACCACTTATTAATGGTTCTAATGGTTGTTCTTGTTCAACCAAAATACCCATTATAGTTTTTATCCTATCTAATTCCTCAATAATTATATTTTTACCCATAATTTATAAATATCACAATTTAATTTCTTTGTTAAATCCACTAAATCTAAACTCTTCATCCTTCAATTTTAATTCAAGATCAATTGTGTTCCTGTTAACATGGAATTCCCCTTCAGATCCTTGATCCTGCCACCAAGATTTTGAAGTTTTTTTATCCAAATATTTAACAAAATAGTCCTCAAATTGTCTAACAAAACCTGGATCTGCATCACCTTCCATATTACTATAATCAAATGAATAATCATCATGACCACCCCAAAACTCAACTTTAAACCAACTAACATTATCTTCATCCATCATTTCAGCAATATGTTCAGGAGTTTCCTCATATTTATATTCAAATGGTGAGTATTCAATAAAATAACAATAACTTTTAATGTCTATCTTTTTTTCTTCAGGATATATTTTAAAAACTAATTCATGATAATCATTTATATCATAATCAACAGGACTAATTAAGTCACTCATATGGTCTTCAGTGTATTGAATAAAAAAATTACGAAAAGTACCAATCATAGGTACTTTTTTATTTTTATTATGAGTTTGTCCATCAAACAAAATTGTAGGTTGGAATGATCCAACATTTTCAATCGCTTCATCATAACAATGAACCGATACCTCACAAGGACCAATGTCTTCAAGATAAATGAATATTGCTTGAGCTATTTTATTTATCTTATTGCTCATTCTACATCTTCAAGTTTTATTACAAGACGTAAATCACTATCAACATCTTCTCTAGTATTCCAAATATGATCAATTTGAATTTCCTCTTTAGTTACCGTAATTTTACCGTAGGCACCTTCGTTATTTTCCCAACCACCAAATGATTGTTGTAAATAAGAATAAACAACATCTTCCATTCCTGCACTTAAATCATATTCATCATCATTATTATCTTTTCCTTTGTTTTCAATATACCCATCATCTCCACCACCCTGATATTCAATTATGATTGAGTCAAGGTTGTTTTCATCCAAAAATGTGTTTACATCCTCATTATTATTTAAATTATAATCATCACTAGCAGGTTCTTCACCATTTTCTGTTATCACACTAGTAATAATCATAAGTCTTTGGTCAACTTTAAATGATATTGATACCCTATAATAATCGTCTTCCTCTTCGTTCATAGATCCTTCCCATATTTCACGACCATAGTTATCTATTATCATATCAAAAAGTGGTAAAAAATTAGATGGTATGTTAACGTCTTTACGAAGTATATTAATCCATACTTTTTCATTCCACCAACTTATACCATCACTCTCCATGTCAAAGGAAACGCTAGCTTCAGGTGTATCAAATTGTTCTAAAAAGAGAAAAAATGATGTTAATAATCTTTTCATAATACTATTTTATAATAAATATAAGTTAATCGTCAAATTTCATCTTCATTGTCCGTATCATCCACATTGGTCTTTCGTTTGACTCAATCGCCTTTATCCAATCGTGAGCACTTGGGATATAATTATTACAATCTTCTTTGACGTGATCTTCTCCCACATATCGTGTATAAACAACTTTACCATCACTATTGGTAAATGATGCTCCGAATATCTTTTCCATCTCAAATATACCCTCTGAGTGGTGTCTAAACATCCTGTGTAATGAATTTCCAACCCACGCCTTGGTTTCATCTAACCAATTATGTAAATGGATATAATCTTCTTCCTTACCTCCGTATTTTTTAACAGAACTTTTTGCGTGTATTAATGGGTGTGCCATAATAAATGATTTTTTTATATAATAGTTAATTTTATTATGTAATTGTAGTGATATTTATTAGATATGAAAAATATTGAATTACAAAGTATAATTAAAAAAGTATTGTTAGAGGAGGTTGACGATAAAGCGTTTACAAAAAGAGAAGTAATATTCTTTAAATTTATAAACGAATATAAAGAAGCTGCTGACCCTACATCTCAAAAAATAAATAAGTTTATTCAAAGTAATGCGTCATCTTTTGGTTTTAAACTTGACGACTTTTTTGAACTATACAATAAGTATACTCAGAACTATAGAGAAGATGGTAGATATGAGGACACTAAAACAAGTGAACTTAAACAGGTTCACAACTTAAAAGCTAAAAAAGTAACTAACTCAAACGCATCTGAAAGAGTATCAGAACTACTACCATTTAAGGGATCTAACTTAGAAGGTAGATGGGAACAAGATGCTAAAAGTGATTGGGGATATATTGTTCTTTCATATGGTTGGTACCCAATATACATTTACAAATACAAAAAATGGTTTGAGGTTTCTGGATCATATTCATCTTCAACAGGAAAACAAATGAACAACACTAGACCAACAAGATGGAATAGTAAAATAGGTAAAGAAATGTTAATTTGTTCTAAAGATGAAATGTCTGAAATTAGAAAAGGAGCAATTAAACCAGATCAGTTAGTTGTAAATAAAAATAATAAGTTTACAGAAACAATAGATAACTTAATTGATTCACGTACATTACAAACAATTAGAGCTGGTTGGTTTCCAAGATTAAAACTTTCATTCTATTATACAGGTGTAAGATTTAATGAAAAAATGCCTGAGGTAGATATAAACATTAATAAGGTTGATAAGATAAATAACAATAAGATAGATAGAGAAGCTGGTGATTTCTTTACAGATAATATGGTTGGTGTCACAAAAGAATATTTAAAGACATCAGTTACCTCTTACTTTGAAAGATCATTTACAGAAATGTTAGGAAGAGATGTATCTCAAAATATAATGGTTAATATAACTTATAATAAATAAAAAAGTCGGATCTACGTCCGACTTTCTTTTTATAATCCGTAGTTAAGTTTCTTATCACCTAACAACTCCAAAGCCTTTTCAATAGCCATGTCTTTTGTTTTCATTCCACGCTCTTTAATATTCTTACCATGTACGATTTGATAAGTAGTTGAACCAACTTCTTTTTTATCACCTCTACCTGGTTGTTTTCTCATTGCGTCTGCAGCATAAACATCTAAAAAACCAACTTTACAAATGTAACGACCTTTTGTTGAACCTTTTCCCATTTTTTTATTTTTTGTTTTAATTAATACTTCTACAAATATACAAATTTATTTTTGATCTGACAACATAAAATTTAAAAATTTTCTTATTGTCTTAACAATTTTAACTCTTTCGGGATTTTGTTCATCCATATCGTAAATATAATCAGTTATATCGTTTTCAGATAACATCTCAATGATTTTTGTTTCCATCCTTTTTTTTGGTACATAATCTGTAAAACCATAACCAGGGAATCCTTCAAATTTGTATTCCGTAACTTTTAATGGCTCATAATCACCCAAATTACTACCTAACTCTCGTTGGCTAACCTTAAGTCTTCTCATTAAGAAATAAAACAATTTACTATCAATATCCTCGTGTTGTGAAGATATTTCTTCATTTTCAGATAACACTGATTGTTTCATTTATTTAAGGAATTTTAATTTGTAAAGAGTAGAGTTTATTAACTCTTCTATCGTATCAATTTGGTTTTGTAAATAACTTTCTTTTACGGAATCTCTGTTATCGGAAATAATTTCTAATAACTCTTTAAAGTACTTTAATAATTGATCATTTGATTTATAATCAACCATATCAAAAGTTTTATAATTTTTAAGTAAACCGTGTTTACCCTGATATGATTCAACTAAACCATCAACTAAACCATCAATACCTTCGTAATATCCTTGTAAAGCTTTATGTTCAGAATATGAAGTTGTTTGTAAATGAAGAATATGTACTTGTGTTTGTGAATGTAATAATTTACAAATTATTTCACAAAACTGATCATTACTTCCTTCAGATTCATTTTCATCATCTTCATCTTCAATAGTATCTTCTTGTTCGTACAATCCTTGTTTTTTTAATTCTTCAAACAATTTTTCTGTTAAATCTTTTTCCATAGTTTTTTATTAATAAATATATCAAAGTTTATGATTTTTCAACCAAATCCTTTTGTGATATAATTATCTTATTGGTTGTTCCATTATAAAAAATTAATTTCGTTAGTTATAGGATCCCAATCAATATTCCAAGGTTTGTGGGAATAAAGATATTGCTCGTTCAATACAGACGCATTGAAGTAGTGTGTGTGACCATCAAAGTAATGTCCGTGTCCTGTATGGATGTGACCACAGATGTGGATCTTAGGTTTGATTTGCTTGATTTTCTCAGCAAGTAATTCACAACCAAAGTGAACATTGCGGTTACCTTCAACATCATCTAATATTCCCCAAGCCGGTCCGTGAGTAATCAAGATATCAATACCTTCAGGTATCATATCCCATTTTGCTTTCAACTCTTCACCATTTTTTGGTAAGTTAAATGCCCAATTGTAGAACTCAGGTTGCCAAGGAGAACCCCAAATTTTAATCTCAGGTCCATCACCATCTTGAATGGTCATTAACTCATCTTGAATATATTCAATAGTTTTGTAACCTGTTAAGATCCCTTTGACTTTTTCAACATTGTTTTGGAATCCCCAATCGTGATTACCTGCAATGAATACTTTGTGATCGTAGGTTACGATTTTGTCATACCAACCCGCAAACTGAGTGATCTCGTGTTCGTAACCCATAGAACTGATGTCACCTGAGCAAATCAAAATATCACCACCAGGTAAATCGTGATGAATATGTTTGTGTTTGCCGTGAGTATCGCTAAATAATGTCAGTTTCATAATACAAATATACTACTTTTTTCCCAAATATACCTCAATATAAAAATTAAAACATAAAAATGTTGCTGAACATACTAAAAGTTTATATTCATATCCAAATGTTAGACCTAAACCTACCCCTTTAAATGTATCTACTAAAAATTCAAACCTATTACTCATATCTTTATCCATTTATTATCAAAGTTTAATGTAAACGTACCAATGTGTTCTTTGTTCCATTGATTCGGTTCAATTAAAGATAGAAATTTTTTACCATTTTGTCCATAGTATAAATGATAAGTTTCACCAACAACAGGTTCAAAATTAAATTTACTTCCATAAATCATATCATTCCATTTGAATTCTTCAATCAAATCATCATATTGTTTTTTTAAAAACTCATACCTATTTGAAAACTCTTTATTAACTTTAATGATCTTGGAGTTCTTCCAATTTTCAATATTCTCAGGTCTAATTGACGGAGCACCTAAGTCTGTACCATACGGCATTATGCCAGGATTGTCAACATAGTTGTCAGGTTTTTTATCTCCCATTAATTAGTCTCTACTTTTTTTTATTAATAATGTTATTCCAGCAGCACCGACAGATAACTCACGAGTACTATACCTATTATCATTAATAAATCCATAATCTTTGAATCTAAATATTATAACATCTTTACCTTCAAACCATCCATGTATTGCGTTTGTTGCATAATCAATCATTGGTGATTTAATAAGTTCCTGTTTCCAAGGATCTTGGAACTCAGGTTCAAATTCGTCAGGAGTAATATGAATTATCATTGTTTTTACTTGTTGGTATAATCACTCCATTTCCAACCTAAAAATAGTTTCATACATTTTCTATGTAACCAATTTGGTTTTTTATAAAAATGGATGCAAAAACCATCATCTGCACCAATACAATATTTACCTATTTTTTTGGGTAATTTAATACTTCCATTTTTAACATAAAGATGATTTTCATCTAAGTCTTTAATATCCATTTCAATTATTTCTCTTTTCTTTCTAGGTTTATAATATTTTTTCTTTGGCTTATTTTCTACCTCAGGTTTTCCTTTTGTAATTGTTTCTTTTAATATAATTTTTTCTGTCATTTTTTTTTAATTTTTTTATTTTATGTGTTCTAATTGATCCTCATTGAAGATATGTAGAAGTCCGTACTCGTCCATCTCTCCAACGATTCTCACATTTCCATCTACGGTTTTGAATACCGATACAATGGTGCAAGGAAATTTATATCCTTTTAATTTAACCGCCTTGTCTCCAACTTGGAATTTTGTTTTGTTTACTTGTGGGAAATCTCCATCAGATAATTGTGGATCATTCCAATTGTTTTGTTCGTTCATAATTTTAATTTGATAAAAGTGCTTTAATTGTTTCGTGTGATTGATAATCTTTAAGGGTAAAATCACCTACCACATAAGATTCAATACTTGGTCTTGAACTAATTCCTTCGCTCTTCGCGAAACTTCTAAACTCTTTTCCGTAATCCATTTTTTATATGTTTGTCATTATTTTTTCACCAATTTGATCCAATATTGTTTCAATTTTTTTTACAATTTCCATCGCCCTTTTTTCTCTGTCCCAATATCTTGGGTCTAATTTTTGATACTTACTTTCAAAGTATTTTTTCAGAGCTATGAGTTCAGATGGTGGTAAGTTTTTTATATCCATAATTTTAATTTTAATCTTTGTATTTGTAATTGTCAAACTTTGGTGACTTTAATCTACCTTTTATTGTCATCGGATGAATATTCAAAATTTCACTTGCCTCTTTTAATGTTCGGTATTCTACACCATCAATAAGAAAATATTTATTATGATCTCTTTTTTTATTTTTTTGTGGATTACTGAATCTTTCATTTTGTTCTTCATTACTGAAACAAACTTTTATTTCTCCCTTGAAATAATAGTCTTTGTATTTTGGGTTTTTACTTAAAACTCTCCACCTAATGGTTGTTATGGGTATTCCTAATTTATCAGAAGCGTCATTATAACTTATATAATCAATATTGTTGATTACTATCTCCTTCCTGTTAATAGGAATATTACCCAACATTCTTTCTCTTAATATTTTTATTGTTTTTTCTGAATGTGTTTTACCAAAAAAAGGATTATTTTTGTCACTTCTAGGTCTACATTGATTACAATGAGTATGACTATAACCTATTCTTTTTCCGCATTCACAATAAACAAAAGTACTACCTCCTCTCCAGTTTGGATTCTTGTCTAACGGTTTTGAAAATCTTTCTTTTCTTTCTTCATCCGACAAACTATCTCTCCATAGTTTACTACCTTTTTTTATGTTTTCAATAATTTTATCTCTATTTGGGTTTTTAGTTAAATTATCACCCCCACTAGCCTTTAAACCTATATTGTAATCACCACAAGTATCTATATATTTTTGTTCAACCTCAAATATATTTTTAAATTCACATTCCTCAACGATTTCAAAAATAAAATTATCTTCACCATATTTATTCCACGCTCTTTGTAAAATACAATTTATATGTTTTTTATCCCTTAATTGATTCAAATGTGTTTTCCATCGTTTTTCAATATTTTTAGACGATCCGTAATAACATTTTCCATTAATCAAGTTTTTTATTCTGTAAATTCCAATCATAATTTCTCTTTATTATAAATATCACCATAACAAGAAAAATTAAACTCTAACCCTAAAAATTAATTAGAAAGTGGGAAATAAATTTTAGGGTGTGATTGATAATTTTCTAAAATAATATCCGTATGAATATATTCAGACAAATCATTAACAACCCTATCTGAAAGTATTACATTAGGAAGTGGAAGTGGTTCTCTGGTTAATTGTTCTTTAACCCCGTCAATTTGGTTAAGATAAATATGACAATCACCTAAATTACCAATTAACTCTTCTGGAACCATATTAACTTGTTTTGATAACATCATTAGTAATAGCGCATAAGACATTATGTTCGCGGGGATCCCGAGCGGAAAATCACACGATCTTTGATTCCACATTAATGAGATTGCTCTGGTTGGAACACCATAAGGTCTAAAAAACTCATCCATAGAAAACTCAACACTAGGGTCTCTCATTGGTAAAACTGTTTTAGGTCTATTTTTCTCCATCCAATCCAATCTTTCTTCATCACTCAACTCTCTTGTATAAACTTGAAATCCATAATGACAAGGTGGAAGAACCATTTGGTCTAATTCTCCAACGTTCCAGCTATTAACCATTAATCTTCTTGAGTCTGGATTTGTTTTAAGGTCGTTGATTAGATTTTGAATTTGATCTATTGGTTGTTCTTTGCTTAACCCAGCTCCCAATACCATTCCGTGTTTGTATCCTTCCCAACTTCTCCACTGTTTACCATAAATTTTTCCAAGGTCACCCCACTTCTTAGCAAACTCATCATCTGTTTTGATTTTGTTGATGAAGTCTTCTTGTGTTGAACATTTTACTAACTGACCAGCTTGTGAACTCATTAAATCAGCCACAGATTCAGCTTTATAATTAGGATTATTTACAAAGTTTTTATAAGCATCACCATCCCAAATATGACAATTATTGTCAACCAAATACTTGATGTTTGTATCACCACGTAGGAACCATAGTAATTCTGTCACCATAGTTTTCCAAGCCATTTTCTTTGTTGTAAGTAAAGGAAATCCTTCACTCATTTTATGACGGATCTGTCTACCGAATACAGAAATGGTACCAGTACCAGTACGATCCGATTTTTTACTTCCATTGTCAAGAATATCCTTTAAGAGTTCTTGGTATTGTTTATCTAAATTATTCATCTTCATCTTTCAAATTTTAATTTATACTGTATGTTCTATTTGTACTCTTACACAATTCTGAGGCAATCTACTTAAGTGTCTGTAATTGTTGATGTAACCCATCATATTACCACTACCAACGGCATTTGCAGAGTGAACCACAACTTCCACAACAGGTTTACCATCCAACCATTGGTTAACCAACCATTTGGTACAATCCATACCAGTTTTTTCTGTGATGTTATCGTAATTGATTGTATAGTTTTTTACAACACCATAATGCCATTCTCTCATTGCAGTATCACCTAAGTCGTGATCTAACGATATCAATTCAATGTTCTCCATCCCAATTGAGTTTATCTTTTGAACAAACTCATCGTAAGAACGAACAACAACCCAACTTGGATCTACTGGTGTACGAACATCATCTAAATAAATTCTAACTTTTGTCATATTGCAAATATAGTATTATTTTTTTATTATACCTAATTCTATTCTGTATTGTTTGATCTTAAATCTTGTATCCTGAAATTCATCACCATCACTAGCTTGATGTCCTTTCATAACCGCAGAAGTAATAATCATTTCATTATCCAATATATATGACATTTTTTCCTGATCCGTTAGTTCACAAGGTGTTACTTCATTCCTAATGTAAGTTCTGATCATTTCTTTAATTTTATTGATCTGTTTGGTAGGATTAGTTTTCATATTATAACTCATAACAGAAGAATCGTAAACATACTTACATAATTGATGTAGTTTATCTATTTCCATTATATTAATTCAAATTCTTTTTTGACTAACTTAATTTCTTCTTCCAATCTTTCAAGTTCTTTAGTTACCATTTCTTTGATAAGGATTCCATTATAAACACTTACCTCATCTTTTCTATTAAATGCTCCTGAATGAGTAAATCCAACCGTTACACTTAAACCACAAGATTTAAGTGCAGATTCTAATTTATACTTCTGTCTTTCCAATCTATCAATATCTTCTTTAACTTTTTTTGCCTGTTCAAATTTATCTATCTCCATTTTTATATTTTTTTTTTAAGTATTTATGCCAAACTTCTTGTTTCCTACCATTAACAAAGAACCAACCTAAGTTTATTTCAAACCATTTGTTAAACCTATAAAACATTTTATTAATCATTTTTTATAATTTTTTTACCGTATATAATTGTGTCATTAAGATAAGAATTAAAAGTTTTTGTTCTATCTTCTTTTCCGTTATAATAATTACCCCAATCCATATTCCCATCTTGTGCTGGTAGTGGTTGAACTTCTTTAACCCCATTTTTAATCACACCAAAGATTCTATGTCTATGGTGATACACATCTTCACAGGTTTCTTTTACACCATTTTGAACAATATCATCAACCCCAAGAAGAGTACGTCGTAGTGTGGGAATAGTCTCCTTCACACCTTCTTGAATAATATCT
>Ga0214919_10003209_pt1 | contig 24991 bp, 23 predicted proteins | sample LL1503_MetaG_FD_177994 | JGI IMG/M metagenome (GOLD analysis project Ga0214919, IMG submission 177994) | Freshwater microbial communities from Lake Lanier, Atlanta, Georgia, United States - LL-1503 | ecosystem: Environmental > Aquatic > Freshwater > Lake | place: USA: Georgia | collected... | reverse complement strand
TAAAACATAAAAATAAAAGCCAGTCTTTAAAGACTGGCTTTGTGGAGAATAGCGGGTTCGAACCGCTGACCTCTTGCATGCCATGCAAGCGCTCTACCAACTGAGCTAATTCCCCTGAAGGCTCTACCAATCCCGATTTATCGGGACTAATTCCCCATTTAGGCTAACCTTCCCGAATTTCATTCGGGACGCTCTACCAATCCCGATTTATCGGGACTCATTCCCCTTTTAGGCTGACCTTCCCGAATTTCATTCGGGACGCTCTACCAATCCCGATTTATCGGGACTCATTCCCCTGAGCTATTTTGTAATAAAATTAAATTTCGCCTTTGCCATCTATCCAAAGCTTCACCGCTTCGGTAGTTACTGATTTTGGACGTTCTAATGGGAAGCCTAAAGCACGATCCCAAGTTAAACTTGCCAAAACCCCTAAGGCACGACTTACTGCAAACAAAACAGTATAAAATTCATATTCCACAATTCCGTAGTGAACTAATAATGCACCGCTATGCGCATCCACATTAGGCCATGGATTTTTTACTTTTCCTAAAGATTCTAAAATAGGTGGAACGGTTTCATAAATTTTCCAAACCGTATTCACTAATTTATCATCTGCTAAATGTTTTTTACCAAACTCCATTTGCGCAGTAAAACGAGGATCTGTTTTACGTAATACAGCGTGTCCATATCCTGGAACTACTTTTCCTGAAGCCAAAGTTTTTTGAACATATTCAGCAATTTGATCAGCAGAAGGATCATCTGTGCCAATCGCTTCTTGCATTTCAAAAATCCATTTAATGACTTCTTGATTTGCTAATCCGTGTAAAGGACCTGCTAAACCATTCATACCTGCAGCATAACTTAAATAAGGATCGCTTAATGCAGAACCCACTAAATGCGTGGTATGTGCTGAAACATTTCCTCCTTCATGATCGGCATGAATAGTCATGTATAAACGCATTAACTCCTTAGTGCTTTCATCTTCAAAGCCCATCATGTATGCTAAGTTACCTGCCCAATCCAATAAACCATTGGGGTGAATATGTTCGTTATTTTTATATTTACGACGATAGATATAAGCAGCTACTCTGGGTAAACGTGCAATTAAATCCATCGAATCATCATAAGTATATTGCCAGTAATCTTTTTTATTCATGCCCTTCGCATACTCTTGTGAAAATTTACTTTCTGTTTGTAATGCCATCACAGCAGCTACAAACATGGTCATAGGATGCGTACTTAAAGGCAATGCATCAATCACATCAAATACATGAGAAGGCACATGACTTCGACGTTGCCAATTGCTAGTGATAGCATGCACATCTGCATCATTTGGTATTTCACCAATCATCATTAAATAAAACAATCCTTCAGGAAGTGGTTCATCCCCTTTTGGTGCCTTAGGCAATTTAGCTTGTAATTCAGGAATAGAGAAACCTCTGAAACGAATCCCTTCTTGTGCATCTAGCAAACTTGTTTCGGTCACTAAACCAGTGATCCCTCGCATACCTTGATAAGCTTGCGCAAGTGTTACCTCTCCTATTACTTTTTCCCCGTGTTGTTTGATTAATTCTTTGATTTCTGCGGCAGCTGCAGTAGCCTTATTTTCAAACCTTTCTTTAATGTCTTCCATATGCCCAATGTATTAAAAATGATACTTCAAATTTGGACACGAAGTTAACTAAAAAAACTGCTTATTTAGGTGCTTTTTTGTACAAATAATATACCACCCATATAAAAATCATATTGGGTATCCAGGCCGCTAACATAGGGGGTAAATTTCCCTTTGTGGAGAAGATGGTAGAGAACCTATCTGTTATAATAAATAAAGCTGCAATAGTGAAGCCCATGGCTAAATGTGAGCCACTTCCTCCTCTCACTTTTCGGCCTGCAATAATGGCCCCAATGAGCGTGAGTAACAATACGGTAACAGGAGTGGCATCTCTACGATATCTTTCAATTTTTAATTCATTTAAACCTTCAGAACCACGCATCTCTTCCACTTTAATTTGACTTATCAATTGGGGAGTGGTGAGTTTGTCCTTGGTGTATTTATCTTTTTCTAAATCGGCAGGCTTAAAAGGGAACTTAAGATGCTTGGTAGAAACATAAGTAAGTTGTTCTCTATTTTCAAAAACTTTACGTTCTAATACTTCCGATAACATCCAGTCTTTATTCGTGGTGTCGTACAAAATCATATCTGCACGCATGTTTTCGATTACTTTCCCATTTTTTACTTTGTAGGAAAAAAAATTACCTCCCCGATTATTAGCAGTATCATAATTATATATACCTGCATAAGTTGAAGAATCTATCCTAAAATAAATATCAGAAGAAGATTGAATTAAAGCATTGTAGGAAGATCTTGAATCAATATACGCCGCTTCAAACCCACCTCTAATTTTTTCGGCTTTGGGAATGATAAATTGGTTTGAAAACCACAATAATAATCCCAACAAACATCCCCCTAACAAATAAGGTCTTAACCAACGATTATAGGAAGTACCACTCGCTAAGATGGCTACAATTTCAGTTTGCCCTGCCATTTTGGAAGTAAAAAAAATAACCGCAATAAATACAAACAACGGAAACAGTAAAGCAATAATATGCGGAATAAAACCATAGTAATAATGCGTAATGATTTCTCCTGCGGTTAACCCAGATTTTACAAAGTCATCCGTTTTTTCGCTCGCGTCAATGACTAATGCAATGACCGCAAATAAAAATATAGCGAAGAAAAACACCGCCAAGAATTTTTTTAATATGTACCAATCTAGTTTTTTCAATTCGTTATATACTATTATAAACGTTTACTAATTTGAGCCACCATTGATTTTTTCCAACTTGAATAATCTCCAAGTTGAATATGTTGACGAGCTTGATCTACCAACCAAAGATAAAAGGACAGGTTTTGAATACTCGCCAATTGCAAACCTAATATTTCATTAGACATAAACAAGTGTCTCATATAAGCTTTAGTATAATATTGGCTAATTTCATTGGGCAAACCTGGATCCATGGGAGTAAAGTCCTTTGCCCATTGCTTATTTTTTATATTGATGACCCCTTGCGTTGTAAATAACATTCCATTGCGTCCATTTCGAGTAGGCATTACACAATCAAACATATCTACCCCTAAATCAATGGCTTCCAAAATATTCCAAGGCGTCCCTACCCCCATTAAATAACGAGGTTTATTCACTGGTAAATTTTCACAACATAAAGCCGTGAAATCGTATAATTGTTGTTCTGGTTCTCCTACACTTAATCCCCCAATCGCATTTCCTACTGCATTTTTGGAACTCACATAGTCGCAGGATACTTTTCTTAAATCTTCGAATATTCCTCCTTGTACAATGGGGAATAAATTTTGTGTGTAGCCATATTTATCGGGGGTCTCTGCTAATCTGTTAAAGCATTTATCTAACCACTGATGAGTTAAATCCATACTTTTTCGCACATAATCATATTCACTTGGATAAGGAGGACATTCGTCAAAAGCCATAATAATATCTGCCCCAATACTTCTTTGAATATCCATCACATTTTCGGGGCTAAATAAATGTTTGCTCCCGTCAATATGCGACTGAAAAACAACCCCCTCAGGCTTTATTTTGCGGTTAGAAGCCAAAGAAAAAACTTGATAGCCTCCACTATCTGTTAAGATGGGGCGATCCCAGCCCATGAATTTGTGTAACCCGCCAGCAGCCTCTAATACTTCGGTACCTGGTCTTAAATAAAGATGATAGGTATTCCCTAAAATAATTTGTGCATTGACGTCTTTTTTTAGCTGCTGCTGTGTCACTGCTTTCACTGACCCTACGGTACCCACTGGCATAAATATAGGAGTGGCAATAGTGCCATGATCGGTGGTGATTAGTCCTGCTCTAGATGCCCCTATTTTGCTTTGGGTTTGTAATTCAAAAGTTAATGCCGCCATGCTGCAAAGGTAAGGTCAAAATGGATGTTTTCCACATTCAATATTCAACTGCAATATCTGTTGCTGCTTGCTTTACTTTTGCATCATGACTATTAACCCATTACTGCCACCTATTTTGGTAGGTGCCTTTGTATTCATAATTGCGATACAGTTATTTTATTTCTTGTTTTTCTTTCTGAGATTAGCGCTGTATAAAAAAAAGGAGAAAATGGTGCATGTAGAACATCCTATTTCGGTGGTGATTTGTGCGCGAGATGAAGCGCATAATTTAGTAAACAATTTGCCCGGAGTATTAGTACAAGAATATAGTACTACGCATGAAGTGATTTTAGTAAACGATAATTCTGAAGACGAAACAAAATATTTAATTGAAGAATTTAAAAAATCATTTAAAAATTTAAATCCCGTTTTATTATCACAAGAAGCAAAGATGATTAATGGTAAGAAATTTCCCCTTTCCATTGGTATTAAATCGGCTAAAAATGAAACCTTATTATTAACCGATGCGGATTGTGTTCCAGCAAGTGAACATTGGATGCGTCTTATGCAAGATGGATATGATGATAATATAGAAATCGTTTTAGGATATGGAGCCTACAGAAAAAAGCCAGGTATTTTAAATAAATTAATTCGTTTTGAAACATTTCAAACTGCTTTGCAATATTTCTCTTACGCTTTAGCAGGTATGCCTTATATGGGTGTGGGACGTAACCTATCCTATAAGAAAGATGTATTTTTGCGTAATAAAGGATTCTCCTCTATCAATCAAATGCCTAGCGGGGATGATGATTTATTTATCAATCAAGTGGCTAACAAAAATAATACAGCCATTGTGATAGATAAAGATGCCCATACCATTAGTGAGCCTAAAACCACTTTTCACGATTGGATGAACCAAAAGTATAGACACTACACCACTAGTAAATATTATAAAAAATCTCATGCTGCTTTATTGGGCATGTATGCATTTAGTCAATTTTTAGTATACCCCATTTTAATAGCCGCAATTATTTTAAGTAAAGAGTATATTTTATTGACTTCTTTATGGGGTGTGCGATTGATTGTGCAAGGAGCTATACTTCGCAATACCATGAAAAAACTAAATGAACTCGATTTATGGCCATGGTTTATATTATTTGATTTTTGGTCTTTGTTCTATTATTTATTTACCTTGCCTAGTGTATGGAAAGCACCACAGAAAAATTGGAATTAATTACCCGCTACTTTGCGGACTTTACGCCTAAGCAATTAGCGCAATTGGAAAGCTTAGATGCGGCTTACCAGGAATGGAATGCAAAAATAAATGTGATATCACGCAAGGATATTCATCAAATTTATTTGCACCATGTTTTACACTCTTTAAGTATTGCTGCTATAGTAGAGTGGGAAAAAGGAACACAAGTCATTGATATTGGCTGTGGCGGTGGTTTTCCCAGCGTACCTCTTGCTATTTTTTTCCCGGATGTAAAGTTTTATTTGGTGGATAGTATTGCAAAAAAATTAAAAGTAGTAGATGCAGTTTGTGAAATTGCAGGAATTAAAAATATTGAAACCCATCATAGTCGTGTAGAAGATATCAAAAATAAAAAGTTTGACTACGCCGTAAGTCGCGCCGTAGCTCCATTAAAGGATTTATGGAGATGGGCGAATCCTATATTACAAAAAAAGCCCAATCAACCTTCTGGTTTGATTTGTTTAAAAGGCGGAGACTTACACCAAGAGATATTTGAAAGTGGAGTACGTCCTAAAATGATGCCTATCTATGACATTTTCCCTGAAGAATATTTTCAAGAAAAATATATCATTCAAGTAAAGAAATAAAAGGGTTCATTAAAAATTGGAAAAAGAAATTTTGAATGACTACTATTGAAATAAAAAAGAGTGAAGAAGGATTTTAATTTTCCCTACTTCACTCTTTTTTATTTAGATAAACTATAATAAATTGATAGATTCACTCTAATATATTTTAACTTATACCCTCACACTCACTAATTAGGTATTTCTAATTTGTTGTTAGTTCTATTTATGTCCGGCATACGATGTGTTGGATCAATTTCAATAGACTTTAATGCTGATAAGGGTTTCTTAGTTTCAAAAGTATACGTAGGTTGAACCCATTTCCACTCTGGATGCACGATTCTTTGCGTCATATTTTCAGCAGCTTTCCCCCCTAACATTAAATCTAATGGTATATAATGCAATTCACTAGTGCCATCTTTATAAGTAATTAATACATCAATAGGCATGGGGAATTTACCTAATCTTTGAATGCTAATTAAGGCGCCACCATTAGAAACTTGAATATCATTTAAACCATAATCAATGGTTTTGGTAGAGTTCACCCAATACTCTTTTAGCCATTGCAATTGTAATCCACTTGTTTTTTCCGCTACTCTTGTAAAATCATTTGCATTGGGATGTTTAAATTTCCAAGTCGCATAATAATTCCCTAATACAGCATCTCTCACCGAATCACCCACCACATATCCTAATATGCCCAAGAAAGTGGCACCTTTACTATACGCCGCACTACTGTATGCATAGTTGGTATTGTAGTGATCAGAATGAGTGGTCATAGGCTCTTCTAATCCACTTTTCGCGAGTGTTAAATAACCCAAGTAATTTCCAGATTGCACTAATGGTAGAGCAGTTTTTGCTTTTTCGTTATTCTTTATGATTTGTGCTTTTTCACGATCACTGATATAAGGAGAACTTGCAGCAAAATTTAAATTATAAAAATTAGACACTTCTGCTTCTGCAAAACTGGTAAAACCCTCGTCCATCCATGGAAATAAACTTTCATTGGTTCCTAAAACATGTTGATACCAATTGTGCATCCACTCATGAAAAACAGTTCCTAATCCTGGGCCTTTTATTAAGGTAGCCATCGCATATTCCATACCGCCATCTCCGCCTTGAATAAAAGAATATTGAGGATAAGGATAAGCACCATATTTTTTTTCCATAAATGGTAATGCTCTTTCTGCAGCCCATAATACGTTGGCCCAATTACTATCTGACACTGCATCTTTTTGTTTGTAGTAAACATTCAAAGTTAAATTAGGTCGCACTTGTTTAGATAAATGTTTGAATTGCGGATCTGCTGCCCAAACAAAATCATGAATATTATTTCCTTTAAAATTCCAAGATTGAATACCCGCTGCAGTAGGTTTGTTATTTGGATTTTGCAACACTCCAGTAGCTGCTACCATATAGGTTTTATCAATATCAATAGTCACATCGTAATTACCCCATACGCCATAAAATTCACGTGCGATATAAGGATTCGTATTCCATCCTTGATAGTCATACTCCACCATTTTAGGATACCATTGACTCATAGAATATCTTATTCCTTCGGCATTATCTCTTCCTGATCTACGAATTTGAACTGGAACTTGCGCTTCAAATTGAACTGCTAAAGTCACAGATGATTTAGGCGCAATCGCTTTGGTTAATTGTACTTCCAAAATAGTTTCATGATCTACTAATTTTTGAGCGACTCCATTTACAGAAATACTGCTCACTCTTTGATATCCAATTTCGGTGGGAGATAATTTTTGAATACGATCTTTTACACGCGCATCCCAATCCTGCACATTATCACCACGACGATTGGTTAATAAATTTTTACCTAACTCTCTACTTCTACTATCCATGGCCGAATTAGGTTGGAATGCATTCCAATACATATGGAAATACACTTTCTTTAAGCTATCGGGAGAATTGTTGGTATAGATAATATTTTCACTACCCTTTACAATATTATCCTGAACATTCAAGGCAGCTTTAATGGTGTAATCGATCTTTTGTTGCCAACGATCGGCTTGCGCCAAAACTTGCATAAGACTGAACATCACAAACAATGCTACCAACGTAATTTTATTTTTCATAGGATGACATATTTAATTATAATTTAAATGAAATACTAATGTGCTTTCCCTTCCACTACAATGACCAATTCCCCTTTCACCGTTTTACTTGAAAAATATTCGATCAAATTTTGCAAAGTATCGGCTTTGTTTTCTTCAAACATTTTAGTTAACTCTCTACTTACACTCGCTTTTCGGTCCCTCCCAAAATATTGTGCAAATAATTCCAACGTTTTTATCAAACGCATAGGGCTTTCATAAAAAATCATGGTGCGCTCCTCATTTTCCAAGGATTCCATCAATGTTTTACGGCCTTTTTTTAAAGGAATAAAACCTTCAAAGGTAAAACGTGTGGCGGGTAATCCACTATTTACCAAAGCAGGCACAAATGCTGTTGCCCCGGGCAAGCTAGTCACTTCCAATCCAGCTACTTTACAAGCGCGTACTAATAAAAATGCAGGATCTGAAATTCCTGGTGTACCTGCATCCGTTATTAAAGCAATATTTTTCCCAGCTTGAAGTTGTTGTACTAAATGATCCACTACCTTATGTTCATTATGTTGATGATAAGGCGTAAGGGGCTTACTAATATTATAATGTTGTAATAGCTTGGACGAAGTGCGTGTGTCCTCGCATAATATAAAATCTACTTGTTGCAATACCTCCACTGCCCGAAAAGTAAAATCCTTTAAATTCCCAATGGGTGTAGGCACAAGGTATAACATGTAAAAAGTTAGAGTGTAATAAATGAATGAATGCGACGAACTATTTCACCACTTCAATCTCAAAGTATTCCATCACAGCATTTGCCAATAATTTTTTAGAGGCTTCTTCTGCAATCGCTTTTGCGGCATCTTCGTTAGCAGCCTCCACTTGCAATGTGATATGCTTTCCAACTCTCACATCACCCACAGCAGACATGCCTAAATTGTGTAAACCACCTAAAACTGCTTTCCCTTGTGGATCCAATAAATCCTTTAAAGGCATTACTTTGATTTGAACTTGATACGTCATATAAAATTATTGTGTAATTGTTTTTTTGTACAGCAAAGATACTATGCAATACCCCAAAAAGCCAAATGGGATAGCCATCCATTTATAAAATACCGCAGCCACTGCCACTTCTAATACAATAAGTGCAATGGGCAAATAAAGCTTTGGCTTTTGTCCTAATCCTTTTAAAGCTAACATGGGTCTTGTCATGACCATTAAAAAGCTCACTATCAAAACATATAAAAACCAAAAAACGGGTGATAATAATAATTGAGAAAACCAACCTGCTTGCCAATAAATTAAAGGAAAGGAAGCTGTCAATAAACCAATCATAGGGATGGGCACTCCTTTAAAATAGGATCTTTGTTCTGTATCAATGTTGAATCGTGCCAATCGATATGCTCCTGCCATAGGCAATATAAAGGCGGCTCCTAATAAAAAAGAATTATGACTAAATGCATTTACATCATTGGCTAATGACATGCGTAAAAATTGAAAAATAATAAAAGCGGGTGCTACCCCAAAACTCACCACATCGGCTAATGAATCTAGTTGCTTCCCCATTTCGGAAGATGCTTTTAACCATCTTGCCACAAAGCCATCCAAAAAATCTACAATAGCTGCAATGCCTATACATAAACTGGCATAATATAATTGTTCTGGCATTTCAATAATCATCCCGCCTGTTTCATCCATCGAAGCGATCGCACCTGCTTGAAATGCATATACAATTGCCCAACAACCAAAAAACAAGTTGAGTAAAGTAATGATATTAGGTATTTGTTTTTGCAACCAACCCATTCCTTATTTTTTTTGACGTTTCATTAATGATTCTATCTCCTCTGCTGTGATGGGGATATTTTTCATTAAATCCTGATTGCCTCGGTTCGTAATCCAGAAATTATTTTCAATACGAACACCCATATTTTCTTCTTTAATATAAATACCTGGCTCAATTGTGAAAACCATACCTGGTTGAATAGGTTCGGTACGAGTTCCTAAATCATGTACATCCAATCCTAAATGATGTGAAATTCCATGATATAAATATTTACGGTACGCTCTGTTTTCAGGATCTTCATTTTTCACAGCCGACTTTGTCAACAATCCAATTTTTAAAAATTGTTGTGTTGCTTCTTCCCCTACCTTATCGGTATATTTTGCAATCGTTATGCCTGGCTTTAAAATAGATTTAGCATAATTATGCAAATGCAAACAGGCATTGTACACTGTTTTTTGACGACGACCAAACTTGCCATTCACTGGTACTGTTCTGGTTAAATCGGCGCAGTATCCACCATATTCTGCACCAAAATCCATTAATACTAATTCCCCCTCCTTACACTCACTATTATTATTTACATAATGTAAGGTTCTTGCATTATCGCCACTGGCAATGATACTATGGTAAGCTACCCCTGTTGCTCTTTGACTTAAGAATGAATGATAAATCTCTGCTTCAATTTCACACTCATTTACACCTGGCTGAATAAATTGTAACAGACGGCGAAAAGTAACATCGGTAATATCAATCGCTTTTTGTATCACTACCACTTCTTCTTTCGTTTTAATAGCTCGCAATTCTTTCATGATTCTAGCAGCGCGCAAATATTGATGTAAAGGATATCTTGCTTGCATTTCATCAATGAAACGATATTCATTGGTACGAATTAAATTATTCTTGCGATCATTTTCATTTGAATCTAAATAAATGGCATCTGCTAAATGAATCCATGGTTGTAACATACCATCTAATACATCTACCCAAACAATTGTTTGAATACCAGAGATGCTAGTGGCTTCATGTGCTCTTAATCTTTTTCCGTCCCAAATTTCTTTTAACTCTTGAGGACGAATCAACACTAATACTTCTCTATATTTAGGATCTGGATTGTCTGGAAATAAAATAACCATGGAACCTTCTTGTTCAATACCCGACAACCAAAACAATTCAGTATTTTGTTTAAACCCATGCAAAGCATCTGCATTGTAGGGGAATTCATCATTGCTCACTATAATGGCAATGCTGTTTTTTTGCATTTTAGATGCAAAACGTTGTCTGTTTTGAATAAAAATGGTGGGATCTAAGGGTACATATTTTGCCATAGTGTTATGATTTGAGTATATGCAAGATAATTAATTTGTGGCGGGTTAAGCGATCTTTCCCCAGCCTATTTTGTTTTTTTGAATCGCTAAAAATTGCCTTAAACTAGCATGTTCCGGCAACTGTAAGCTAGGATCCTTTTCGCAAAGGGCCACTGCTGCATCTTTTGCTAATTCCAGCGTATCTCTATTGTTTAAAATATTCGCTAATTTAAAGTTAAGTGCCCCACTTTGGCGGGTTCCATCAATATCCCCAGGGCCTCTTAATTCCAGATCCTTTTCGGCGATTACAAAACCATCGCTGGTGGTACACATAATTTTTAATCTTTCCTTTGCTTCTCTACTTGCTTTGACACTACTTAATAAAATACAATAACTCTGTTCCGATCCTCTTCCCACACGTCCCCTTAGCTGATGTAATTGCGACAAGCCAAATTTCTCAGAACTTTCAATCACCATCACACTTGCATTAGGCACATTCACCCCCACTTCAATGACAGTGGTGCCTACTAATATTTGTGTATCTCCCGAAACAAATCTTGTCATATTGGTTTGCTTCTCTATATTTTTTTGGCGACCGTGCACCATACTAATTTTATACTTGGGTTCGGGGAAATAACTTTTTACTTGCTCATACCCTTGCATCAAATCTTCAAAACTTAATTTTTCACTTTCCTCAATTAAAGGATATACAAAATAAGCTTGTCTCCCTTTGGTGATTTCCGTTTTCACAAAGTCCATCACACTGGCTCTGGCAGTTTCATAACGATGCACGGTTTTAATCACTTGTCTTCCCGGAGGCAATTCATCCATCACGCTATAATCCAAATCGCCAAATGCAGTCATGGCTAAAGTTCGGGGTATAGGTGTCGCTGTCATCACTAACACATGCGGCGGGATGGTAGATTTTTTCCATAACTGCGCACGTTGTGCCACTCCAAAACGATGTTGCTCATCAATGACTGCCAATCCTAAATTTTTAAACTGAACTACTTCCTCAATGATGGCATGCGTGCCTACTACAAAGTGAATCGTATCCTCTGCTAATCCTTTTAATATTCTTCTTCGTTCGGCAATTTTAGTGCTACCTGTGAGCAATGCAATTTCTAAAGGCATTGATTTTAATAATTCGCCCAAGCCTGCATAGTGTTGCTGTGCAAGGATTTCAGTAGGTGCCATAATACAACTTTGAAAACCATTATCAGCAGCAATCAACATCGCTAGTAAAGCAATCATAGTTTTACCACTACCCACATCCCCTTGTAATAAGCGATTCATTTGATACCCTTTTGCGGTATCTACTCTTATTTCTTTAATCACTCTTTTTTGCGCACCGGTCAATTCAAATGGCAAATATTGATTATAAAAATTATTAAAATAGTCCCCTACTTTTTCAAATCGATGCCCTTTACTATTTTTATGTCTTTGAATTTTAATTAAATTCAATCTTACTTGCGCGATAAATAATTCTTCAAATATTAAACGTTCTAATGCTTTTTTATAATTCGCATTGGAAGTAGGAAAATGTATTTGACGAAATGCTTCCCATCTGCTGGGTCTATCTTGTAACAATGAAGCAGGTAAATTTTCGGGCACTTCTCTTTCACTTATTTGTTGAAACAAACCTTGCGTTAATTTTCCAATTTGTTTTCCATTTAATCCTCTTGATTTTAATTTTTCGGTAGAAGAATAAACAGGTTCTAGCAATGATTTTTGGCCTTGTGCAACGGCCACATAGGGTTCTATTTCGGGATGTACAATTTGCGCCCTTCCATTAAAAAAACTCACTCTGCCAAATACTAAAAACATCCCTCCTTCCACTAAATTTTTTTGTACCCAATTAATTCCTTGAAACCAAGCCAACTCCAACTGACCCGTTTCATCTTGGAGCTGAGCCACCAAACGTTTAGCTCTTCTTTCCCCAATGACTTCTAATCCTCTCAACACCCCTTTAACTTGGATAAAATCTTGATCGGGATGGATAGAAGCGATGGTGGATACTTGGGTTTTATCAATATGTCGGTGCGGGAAATGTTGTAATAAGTCACCAAAAGTATATATCTCAAGCTCTTTTTTGAGCAGATCTGCCCGCAAAGGGCCTACTCCTTTGAGGTATTCTATAGGGCTAGATAAAAGAGAAGCTTGGCTCAAACGATTTTTTTTAAAATTAGGTACAAATATCCCAAAAAGATGCTAAAAAATGGGTTCCCGATTCATTATCTTCGCACAGATATGGAAAAGGAAATAGTATTAAGCGGAATTAGACCCACCGGGTTCCTGCATTTGGGGAATTATTTTGGTGCCATGCGCAATTATGTGCGTATGCAGGATGAATATCAATGTTATTTTTTTGTAGCCAACTGGCATAGTTTAACCACACATCCTGATACGAAGGAATTACAACAAAGTGTTTTACGCGTTGTTGCCGAAAATATTGCTTGTGGATTAGATCCTGAAAAAGTGGCTTTGTATGTTCAAAGTGATGTGCCAGAAATTGCAGAATTATATTTGTATTTAAATATGTTGTCTTATAAAGGCGAGTTAGAAAAGACCACTACCTTTAAAGATAAAGTTCGCATGCAACCCGACAACGTGAATGCGGGTTTATTAACTTATCCAGTTTTGCAAGCTGCTGATATTTTAATTCATAGAGCAGTGAAAGTGCCTGTAGGAAAAGATCAAGAACAAAATTTAGAAATGGCACGCAATTTTGCGGAGCGATTTAATTATAGATACGGCGATATTTTTCCTTTACCCTATGCTTTTAATTACAATAATGAACTAGTTAAAATTTTAGGCTTAGATGGCAATGGCAAAATGAGTAAGAGTGAAAATCAAATGACCACTTTGTTTTTAGCTGACGAAGACGATTTAATTCGTAAAAAAGTCATGAAAGCTAAAACAGACCAAGGCCCATTAGCCCCTCATTCAGCAAAGCCGGACTATATTGAAAATCTGTTTACTTTAATGAAATTGGTCAGCACCCCCGATACGGTTCAAAAATTCGAAGATGATTTCAATAATAGTAGCGAGGGCAACTGTATTATCAGATATGGGGATATGAAAAAGCAATTGGCCGAAGATATGGTTCAATTTATTCAACCCATTCGCTCACATGCGACTGATTTACAAAACAATAAAGAACATTTAATTAAAATAATCAGACAAGGTGCGGACAAAGCAAGACAAAGCGCCTCCCAAACCTTATCCCTAGTGCGTAAAAGCATTGGGATGGATTACCTATAAAAATCTTAAAAAAAAGAAATAGTCAAACAACTATTTTGTATTTTCACTATCATGGCAAAAGCAAAAAAAGCAAAACACATCGCAGTCGCTGGCAATATTGGTGCTGGAAAAACGACATTAACCGAGCAGTTAAGCAAACATTATCGTTGGATACCTCAATTTGAAGATGTAGATCACAATCCTTATTTGAGTGATTTTTATGATGATATGCCTAGATGGAGTTTTAATTTACAAATTTATTTTTTACACGGAAGATTGAATCAAATATTAGATATTCAAAGAGGGACTGAAACCATTATTCAAGATCGGACAATTTATGAAGATGCTAATATTTTTGCTCCCAACTTGCATGAAATGGGATTAATGAGCAAACGTGATTTTGATAATTATTACGGATTTTTTAGTACGATCAAAACCATGGTTCAACCTCCAGACTTACTTATTTATTTAAAAGCATCTGTTCCTACTTTGGTTTCTCAAATTCAAAAAAGAGGACGTGAATACGAAGAAAATATTCGTTTAGATTACTTAAAAAAATTAAACGAGTATTATAACAAATGGATTGAAGGATATAAAGAAGGGCCTTTATTAATAATTGATTGCGATAAAAACAAATTCGGCGAAAACGAAGAAGATTTAGGCGAAATTATTAGCAAGGTAGACGGAATGTTATACGGTTTATTTTAAATTCACATGAATACTATTACACCTTCCATAATTACACAATTTGAAACAATTGTGGGTGCCGAATATGTATTAACGGATCATGAAAATGTGGAGAAATACGGCAGAGATGAAACTGAAAAATTGTTTTATGCTCCTCAAGTCATTGTAAAGCCTAGAACCCCTCAAGAAATTTCACAGTTACTTGTTATTTGTAATGAACATCTTATTCCTGTCACGCCCAGAGGTGCAGGAACAGGCCTAAGTGGTGGCGCCCTACCTCATTTAGGTGGGCTGGTTATTTCCATGGAACGTTTTAATCAAATATTAAATATTGATGAACGTAATTTACAAGTCACTACCGAACCTGGTGTGATTACCGAAGTGCTGCAAGACACCGTTAAAGAAAAAGGATTATTCTATCCTCCGGATCCCGCAAGTAAAGGCAGCTGTTTTATTGGAGGGAATATTTCAGAAAATTCAGGAGGACCTAAAGCAGTGAAATATGGCGTGGTAAAAGATTATGTCCTCAACTTAGAAGTCGTATTACCTACAGGAGAAATTATTTGGACAGGTTCGAATGTTTTAAAAAATGCAACAGGATATAACTTAACGCAATTATTAGTGGGTAGTGAAGGTACTTTAGGGATTGTCACTAAAATAGTTCTTCGACTCATCCCCCATCCTAAGTTTGATGTGTTAATGTTAGCCCCTTTTAATAGTTTAGAAAAAGCAAGCGAAGCAGTGAGTGCTATATTTAGAGCAGGCATCACCCCAAGTGCTATGGAACTGATGGAAATTGACGCCATTCGGTTAGCCACAAAAATGTTAGATAGCACGGCCATCCCTTTAACAGATGATTTAGCAGCTCATTTAATTATTGAAGTAGATGGCAATAATATGGAGGTCCTCATGAGTGAAATGGAAGCAATAGCCGAAGTGTTAATGCAATATGAGGCAGGCGAATTATTGTTTGCAGATGATGCACAACAAAAAAATGAGCTTTGGAAAATTAGAAGAAGAGCCAATGAAGCTGCAGTCACTGCAGGTTATACCATTGAAGAAGATACCGTCGTGCCTCGTGCTGCATTACCTCAATTAATAAAAGGAGTAAAAGCTTTAGGCGTGGAGCATGGTTTTAAAGTAGTGTGTTATGGACATGCAGGAGATGGCAATTTGCATATTCGTATCAATCACCCTACCATCAAAACAAGTTATGGCAACGAGGAAATCAATACTATTTTGAAAAACCTATTTGTTCTAGTTAAAGAATTAGGCGGGACTATCAGTGGAGAACATGGCATTGGTCTCATTCAAAAAGCCTATATCCCGGTAATGTTTGACGAAGTCACGCTTCAATTAATGAGAGGCATTAAAAAAACATTTGATCCTAATAATATTTTAAACGCAGGTAAAATATTTGATTTAAAATCTTAAAATAATTTACCTCTATTTGATTCTCTAGTTTAATAAATTTTACCTATGTTTGATTTTCTAGCTTCATTAATTTTTACCTATGTTTTTTAACTTTTGATATTCTCTCCCTTTATTTTCTAATTCTGTATTGGACTAAAAATCACCCCACCCCCATTATACTTTTCTATGAAAAAATTCTTATTCCTATTTCTGTCTCTCTTATTCCTTGGAAGTTTTTCCATTGATGCACAAAACATTATAAAATCAAGTCCTGTCGCGAATGTAACAAACACTTTTGTGGGTGGTGGAATTGTAATTGGAGGAGGATCCCATAATTTTCAAATTGGATTAAATCCTGAATTCGTAAAATCATACAATCAATATGTGGATGGCGGATTGGCTATGAATATATATTATGAAACATACAAAGACATCTACGATAATGTGCAGGGGAATAATTTTAAATATGGAATAGGTGCATTTACCAGAATATGGCCTGTGGAAACTTTTTTTATTCAAATACAACCCGAATACAATTGGGCTTGGATTCATCAAAAGGATTTATCTACTGGTGTTTCAGGCACTCAACGACTTGGTGCTAGCAGTTTATTGACTGGCCTTGGATATGGACATAAAAACGAAGGTGGATTTACTTATTTCTCTATCATGATTGACTTACTTAATAATCCTGGCTCCCCCTATTATGATGTTTTCAATAAAAAACAACCCATCTTTAGAGCAGGTATTGGATTGCCCATACGTTTAGGCGATGCGAGAAGAAAGAAAAACGATTCGGTTAAGAAATAGATGGAAATAAAAAAATGACCGTAATTGTAATCTAAAAATAACAGAGTACTATATAAGACCCTACTTGAATTTAGACTAAGATATGAGTTGAATTAATTCATCTAAGGAAGTGCATACTTCAAATTGATATTGCGCGCGTTCATACATAAAATCTTCAGTTTCCATTTTATCTAACATCGTTATTAAGGCATCATAGTACCCTTCAAAATTGTAAATGATTACTTTTTTGTCGTGAATACTTAAATTATTCCATACCAACATTTCAAAAAGCTCATCCATAGTGCCTAATCCACCAGGTAATACTATTGCAGCATCCCCTTTATCATATAAAAGCAACTTACGTTCATGCATATTCTCCGTCACAATCAATTCAGTCAATCCATTATGTTGTGCTTCCCACTCTATTAAAACTTTAGGTATAATTCCAATCACTTTGCCGCCTTTATCTAAGCAGCCATTGGCAACTGCTCCCATAATTCCTTTATTGCCACCGCCATAAACCAAAGTCACTTGATGTTTTGCTAACAAATGACCAAGTTGCAATGCTTGTTGCACATAAGCTGGATTTTTACCAGGCTTGGATCCGCAAAAAACAGTTACAGATTGAATATTCATACAAAGAAATTATACTTAAATGCTGTTCAAATATAGGGGTAATTTCAAAGATTCTTATTACTTTGCCACATCAAATACCTACTATGAGTGCGACCCTTTTATTCAGTTTTGTGATTGCTTACTTTCTAGTCCTTTTAGGCGTGGCTAAAATAGCTGGCAAGAATAGCAATAATATGTCCTTTTTCATTGGTAATAAAAATAGTAATTGGATGCTGGTGGCCTTTGGTATGATAGGAACTTCCTTAAGTGGGGTCACTTTTGTAAGTGTTCCTGGTGCAGTAAGTACCGATGCTTTTCATTATTTTCAAATTACATTAGGCTATCTATTAGGATACATCGCGATTGCATATGTTTTGTTACCCATCTACTATAAGCTGAACCTAACTTCCATCTATTATTATTTGGAAAATAGATTAGGCTTAGGGGCGTATAAAACGGGGGCTTCCTTTTTTATTCTATCACGTACTTTAGGTGCCACTGCACGTTTATATTTAGTGGTAAAAACTTTACAAGTATTTATATTAGACAATATGGGGGTACCCTTCTGGGCAACCACTTTAGTCATATTAATTATGATACTTTTATATACTTATGAAGGAGGTGTAAAAACAATTGTTTGGACAGACACCCTTCAGACTTCTGGTATGTTATTAGGATTGATTATTTGTTCTATCTATATTTTATCCTCTCTTCATTTTTCAGTATCGGATGCTTTTGCCGCTATGAATGCAAAAGGCATTTCTAACGTATTTGATTTTAATGTGAATAATAAATCCTTTTTTCTAAAACAAATTATAGGGGGTGCTTTTGTGACACTTACTATGACTGGTTTAGATCAGGAAATGATGCAAAAAAATATTTCTGTGAAGACCTTAAAAGATGCACAGAAAAATATGGTCACTATAGGATTTACCATGTTGTTGGCTATTAGCTTGTTTTTGTTTTTAGGGGGATTACTTAATTTGTATGCCGCACAAAATAATATCACTGCAGCGGGTGACAGCTTATTCCCCACTTTGGCATTAAATCATATGCCACCGTATATTTCTATCATATTTATTTTAGCATTAATATCAGCCTTATTTCCAAGTGCAGATGGCGCGATTACCGCATTGACCTCCAGCTTTTGTATAGATATATTAGGTATGCAAAAACAAAATGACTGGGAAGAAGCTAAAAGAAAAAAAATTAGACAAAGAGTGCATTTAAGTTTTGCATTCATATTTCTACTATTAGTGCTTGTATTTAAATGGATAGACAATAAGAGTATTATTGATTTAATCTTAAAAATCGCCTCTTATACTTATGGGCCTTTATTGGGATTATTCGCCTTTGGCATCCTTACCAAAAGATCTATCAAAGACAAGTGGGCATTTTTACCTTGTTTTATTGCTCCCCTTTTATGTTTATTATTAGATTACTTACAACCTGTCCTGTTTGGCAATTTTAGAATTGGTCAAGAATTATTGATCATCAACGGTTTATTTACTTTCATAGGATTATGGTTGATTTCGGCCTCGAATAGCGAAAAAAAATAGACCTTTGCAAATGGACTTTATCAACCCTTTAGCAAATGAGTATTGCGAGCAATATAGCAATAGTACCCCCTCTTATTTAAAAGAGATGTACGAGGCAACTATCGCCTCTCATCCCCATGCTCATTTACAAAGCAGTTGGAACCAAGGTGGCTTTTTGGCCTTTTTAAGTCAATTAATTGCCCCTACTCGAATTTTGGAAATTGGCACATTCACAGGGTTTAGTACTTTATGCTTAGGAGAAGGATTAAAAAAAGAAGGTGAAATTCATACCATTGAATTAAGAGAACAAGATGCAGAAACTGCAAAAGGCTATTTTACAAAATTAGCGCCGCAAAAAAATATCACAATGCATCAAGGTGATGCGAAAGAGGTACTAACAAAATTAGAAGGACCATGGGATATCGTATTCATTGATGCAGATAAAATAAGTTATATAGATTATTATACACTGGTGTTACCTCAATTAAATGAAAATGGAATCATCATTGCTGATAATGTTTTATTTCACGGAGACGTATTGCAAGAAACAGTGACCGGTAAAAGTGCCAAAGCAATTCAAGCATTTAATGAATTTGTCGCAAATGATAACACCACACAACAAGTTATGTTAACAGTGCGTGATGGGTTAACTTTAATTAGAAAAAAATAATGGGAAAATTCCTTCATAATTATGACAGTTGGATGAATACTAATTGGTTTGATATTGAATCAATCATGCCAATTTTCAATACCTTTTCTATGAAATTTGAAATGAGATGTACCAATATATTTACTAAGAGATTGATCATGAGACCCGCTAGCATAACTTTTATGTTACTATGTATGGCTTTATGGATGCCGCAACTTTTAAAAGCGCAAAAATTACCCGCCAAAACCACTACCCTAATTTATATTGATCAATACAAAGATATAGCTGTAGCAGAAATGAAACGCACTGGCATACCAGCTTCCATTACACTTGCACAGGGTATCATTGAATCCAATAGTGGAGAAAGTAATTTAGCTGCCAATTTTAATAATCATTTTGGCATTAAATGTAAATCGGATTGGAAAGGGGAAACTACCAACCAAGATGATGATACCAAGCAAGAATGTTTTAGAGTATACCCCAGTGCCATTTATTCTTATATTGATCATTCAAATTTTATTAAAACTCGGCCTAATTACGCATCTCTTTTTGAATTGGATCCGGTAGATGATTCAGCATGGGCTTATGGATTAAAAAAAGCAGGCTATGCAACTGCAAGCGATTATCCCAAAAAGCTTTTGAAAGTGATTGATGATTATGAATTGTCCCAGTATAATTTCCCAGAACTAGCCAATGAAAAAGATAGTGCAGTCACTGAAGCTCCTGCAACTCATTTAATACAATACGATACCACTAAACCCTCTTTAAATAAAATATCTGGTATTGAAACTGTAAGCCCTTCCCTTAAAAGTGCCCCTATTCCAGTGAATAGTTTGACTACTATAACACTAAATACGAAAGATACTTCGTTAAAAACAAACAGTTCCACAAAACCTTCTTCATCTTCAACAACTATATCTTCAACAACTTCATCTTCAACATCAGATGCTTCTTCGCAATTAGCGTCTTCTTCCAGTTCCATATCAGAATCTAAAGTCAAAGAAAAAACTGAGGTAACAAGCCCTGCCAACTCAAATGCTCCCATTGCGGCGAATAGTTTAACTACACCACTAAATACAAAAAAAGAAGAAAGCAATAATAACAATTCGTACCCTAATAAACCTTTTAAAATAAACCAAGTACTTGTTATATGGGCTACAAAAGGAGCTTCTTTTTTGCAAATTGCTAAAGAACATAATATCCCCTTGTACAAAATTTTTAAATACAACGATATTGCCGAATCTGATTTAGTGAATCAAAGCCAGCTTGTTTTTTTAGCTGCAAAAAAGAAAGAGGGATCCACTACTTTTCATGTGGTACAAAAAGATGAAACCTGGCATTCTATTAGTCAAATCGAAGGAATCCAATTATCATTCTTGAAATCTTATAATTCAAAAATAACCGAAGACAAATTAAAAATAGGAACTCAACTATTACTCATTGAACCAAAGGAATCCAAAAATAAAATTGTGCTCAATAAAAAATAAAAAATATGGAAACGATAACCATTTTAGATAAACAATTTGTACCCTACTTATCCGCCGAAGACATTCAAGAAAAAGTAGCAACATTAGCAAAGCAATTCAATGAAGAATATGCGAATAAAAAACCTTTGTTTTTATCTATCTTAAATGGTTCCTTTTTATTTACTGCCGATTTATTTAAAAAATTAACAATTGACGCCGAAGTGTGTTTTGTAAAGTTAGCCTCTTATAAAGGCGTGAGTTCTACTGGGAATGTTATTACTGCTATTGGATTAGACACCAATTTAAAAGACCGCCACGTCATCATTTTGGAAGACATTATTGATACCGGCAAAACCTTGCATCACTTCTTACCTCAGCTTCAATCCTTACAGGTCGCTTCTTTAAAAATTGCGGTACTATTAAATAAAACAGAAGCATTAGCCTATCCTGTGAAAGTGGACTACGCTTGCTTTGACATACCTAACAAATTTGTAGTAGGTTATGGTTTAGACTACGATGGATTTGGTCGTAACTATGATGCCATTTACCAGTTAAAGTAAAAAGCTATTGATTATTTAAAAGCTTCTTTTACACGATCGTAAAAGCTCTTCTCCCCTTTGACTGGCTTAGGTTTGAAGTTTTCACTTTCTTGCATCTTTTCCAAGGCTATCTTTTCTTCTTCCGTCACATGTTGCGGTGTCCAAACATTCACATGAATGAGTTGATCTCCTTTGCCATACCCTTGCACTTCAGGAAAGCCTTTGCCCTTTAATCTGAATATTTTTCCGCTTTGTGTTCCTGTTGGAATCTTAATTTTTGCTCTACCATCAATCGTTGGCACTTCTACATTGGTTCCAAAGATAGCATCTGGAATAGTGATATATAAATCGTACGCCACATTTAAACCATCACGGTGTAATGATTCATGCGCTTCTTCTTCAATCATAATAATTAAATCACCTGAACTTCCTCCTCTTTCACCTGCATTCCCTTTACCAGACATGCTTAATTGCATACCATCCTGAACGCCTGCAGGAATATCTATCGAAATGGTTTCTTCCCCATACATACGGCCTTCCCCTTTACATCCTCCACATTTTGCAGTCACTGTATTCCCTTCGCCGTTACAAGTAGGACAAGTATTCACAGTTTGCATTTGTCCTAAAAATGTATTGGTCACGCGTCTCACTTGTCCCGTACCATTACAAGTACCACAAGTTTGAACACTGTTTTTATCTTTTGCTCCATTACCACCACAAGTGGTACATAAAACATGCTTCTTCACCTTTACTTGCTTGTTTACTCCCTTCGCTATTTCCTCAAAACTCAATTTTAATTTGATACGAAGATTACTTCCTCTTTGCCCTGTTGGTCTTGAGGATCTTGAACGACCACCGCCTCCGCCGCCAAAGAAACTTCCAAAACCTTCATCCCCAAAAATATCTCCAAACTGACTGAAGATATCATTCATATTCATTCCACCTCCGCTAAAACCACCTCCGCCGCTTGTTCCTGGACCAAAAGCTTGATGACCAAATCGATCATACTTTGCTTTTTTATCCGTATCACTTAATATTTCATAAGCTTCCGCCGCTTCTTTAAATTTTTCTTCTGCTTGTTTATCACCAGGATTACGATCTGGATGAAATTGCATAGCCACCTTGCGATACGCCTTTTTAATTTCATCAGCAGATGCTGACTTACTCACACCCAGTATTTCGTAAAAATCTCTTTTTGACATATTGCTTTTTTTATTTGCCTACAACCACTTTTGCAAAACGAATTATTTTATCATTGAGTAAATATCCTTTAGAGATTTCATCCATTACCTTTCCTTTTAAATTATCATTAGGGGCAGGCACTTCTGTAATGGCTTCGTGTTTTTCTACATCAAAATCCTGATGAATACTTTCCATGGCAACCACTCCTTTTGCTTGCAAAGTAGAACGCACTTTATTAAATACTAATTGAATCCCTTCTTTTTGTAAAGCAATATCATCACTTGTATTTAATTGTTTTTCTGCGCGATCACAATCATCTAACACATCCAATAAAGAAACAATTACTTCCTTGCTAGCAGTTTGTATTAAATCAATTCTTTCTTTCGCAGTACGACGTCTGAAATTTTCAAATTCAGCCATCAAACGAAGGTATTTATCCTTTTGATCTACCAAGTCTGCTTTAAGGGTGTCTAACTCGCTTACTGGGGCAGTTTCAGGCTCCGTTGCTGGGGCATTTTGCTCCTCCGTAGGTACTTCGGTTGTAAGGGGTTCTTTCTCTTCCATAGTTTTATATTGTTACAAATATCTTCCAAAAATATTGCCAAAGCCTTAAATGAGCAAAATTGACATAAAAAGGACTTAAAAATGAACAAGTTGTCACTTATTCTGTGCCTATATTTGTGTCATGACAAAGGTGTATTTAAACAAAAGAATCGCCCCTAGGATCGCTCAGGGACATCCTTGGATATATGGCAATGAAATTGACCGAATTGCAGGACCTGTGGAACCCGGCGATATAGTGGAAGTGTACTATTTTGATGGCCAGTTAGCCGGCCGAGGATATATCAACCCCGGGTCCCAAATCACCATTCGATTATTGACACGCAAAAGAGAAGAAATTGACGCCGCCTTTTTTCATACTAAAATAGCCGAAGCTTGGCGTTACCGTCAACAGTTAGGATATGTAGAAAATTGCAGATTGGTATTTGGCGAAGCGGATGGATTGCCTGCATTAATCATTGATAAGTTTAATGACTATTTCGTTTTACAAACTTTATCCTTAGGAATAGAAAAATGGAAGAAAGAAATTATAGCAGCCATTCAAACTCTATTTTCTCCCAAAGGAATTTATGAAAGAAATGATGTGCCAGTAAGAGAATTGGAAGGACTTGCGCAACAACAAGGTTTTTTATCGGACCCCTTTCCTACTGAAATTGTGATTCAAGAAAATGGATTACAATTTTATGTTAACATTGAAACGGGACAAAAAACTGGATATTTTTTAGACCAACAAGATAATCGAAGAGCCATTCAAAAAATTGTACATGGCGCTGATGTGTTGGGTGCCTTTACTTATACGGGGACTTTTGAAATTCATGCAGCACATTATGGTGCAAAGTCGGTATTAGGAATTGATATTTCAGAACAAGCAGTTTTACAAGCCAATAAAAATGCTGCACTCAATAAATTAGATCATATTGTACATTTTGAAACCATGAATGCTTTTGATGTTTTAAAAACATGGGGGAAGGAAGGTAAAAAGTTTGACGTAGTCATGCTAGATCCTCCGGCCTTTACAAAAAGCAGAAGTAATATTGAAAAAGCAATAACAGGATATAAAGAGATCAATTTGCGAGGAATGAAAATGATTCGCAATGGTGGATTTCTAGTGACTTCGAGTTGCACTAACCTAGTAAGTCCTGAATTATTTTTAGATACTATTGATATGGCAGCCAAAGACGCTAAAAAAAGAATTCGTCAAGTGACGTATCAATCGCAATCCAGCGACCACCCTATTATTTGGGGTATGGAAAACACCCACTACTTAAAATTTTTGATCGTAGAAGTTTGCGACAGATAGAAGCTTCGATAAATAGCTACTCCACAAAAAAGGCGTCCCGTCCCGATAAATCGGGACGGGACGCCTTTAAAATTTAATTTAAAAAATCAACACGCCCCAAATTCACTCTTTTGGAGTGAATT
>Ga0214919_10003208_pt1 | contig 24991 bp, 26 predicted proteins | sample LL1503_MetaG_FD_177994 | JGI IMG/M metagenome (GOLD analysis project Ga0214919, IMG submission 177994) | Freshwater microbial communities from Lake Lanier, Atlanta, Georgia, United States - LL-1503 | ecosystem: Environmental > Aquatic > Freshwater > Lake | place: USA: Georgia | collected... | reverse complement strand
ATATTGTTCTATAGTAATTTCCTATTGTATTATAGGATGGATGCACGCCAAATCCATTATTAATTAATAGCATATTTAAATTATTATTTTTCATGTATAGATTAATTGGTACTTCATCAAATCCATCTTTAAAAAGAGATTTATCTGCAACTATTTTAGAAAAAATATTTGTTTTTAATGTTATAATATTATTGCAAAGATACGGCTTTTTAGTTTTTAAAATTGAATAATTTCTTTTTTCTAATAATCTATCAAAATTACTTATAGTATAATTCGTTATATAATCTTGAGCTTCTGAGGATAATCTTACTGGATGTATGCCTTTATAGTAATGATCTATCTTTGACACTCCATTATAGAAATTATCAGAATTCCATTCTTTAGCATTTACTGTATACTCATTTAAAGAGTTATAATCTACATCCCATATAACTCCGAACTTAACTTTTAGAAATATATCAAAGATTTCTTTTTTAGCTTTATCATCAAAAAATTGCTCTATGAAAAGATCTACAGTTGGTATTCCAGTGCTTAATATTGGACTAATGAAAGCGTTTTCGTTGTCATTTAATTCGTTTGAGTTTTCTAGAAGAAATTCCCAAACACTTACTGGCAAGTAAACATCTTCATCTAACTTTAAGAAAAATTCAGTAGTGGTATTCTTGAGTGCAGTTTCGACTTTAGTCATATAGTCTCCACCTTGCACTATATGATATTGACTTTCTATGTTATGAGTTTGTAAGAAAGAGATTATGCTTTCTACATTCGGTTCGTAATGAGAAAATAGTAAATTTATTTTTAGCTTGGTTCTTAAAGATTCTTTGATTTTAATAATTTCATTAATAAAACTAGAAACATAATAAAATCTACTATGTGGGAAATAATTTATGGTATATTCTTTTTTCATATATTGTGGAATTCTTTTGAATCATTTATAGTTTTAACTCTATCTAGGTCATTGCACATATTAAATGCTCTATCTTTATATCTTGTTAGTTTAACAATTGCATCTGAATTTATAGAAAAATTATATTTTTCTCTTATGTTCTTTGACCACTCTACATCTTCTCCTTGACCCCAAAATAAGTTTTCATTTAATGGAAATTCTTCCATAACTTCTTTTTTAGCTATCCAATATGCTCCAGAAATATACATTAGTTTAGATAGATATTTAAAATCATATGGTAGTAAATAGTTGGGCGCGAAAATATTTATTTTATTAGCGCAATCAAAAAAACACCAATCTCTATATCGAGTATCATTTGTATTTATAATTTGATTAGTGCAAACTTTAAAATCATCTCCAAAATTCAAAAAACTTTTATACCAATCCTTATCAAATATAAAATAATCATGTAAGTATACTATATTTTCATACTTTGCATATTTTGTTATTAGATTTTTCTTTTTAGTTATCCATCCTCCATTAGGGTTTTCTTTAAATGAATAAATACTTAAATTATCTGATTGATAGTTATTATTTCCACCAATTATAATTATCTCATAATGGGGAATATTTAAGTCTCTAATTGAATTGATTATTGGAGCTAAAATATTTAAAACATCGTTTTGAGATGTTACGATTCCAAAAGTAAAATTCATATTACCAATACAAAATTAAGTTATCTTTATGAGTAAGAGGAAATTCTTCTAGCTTTTTAGAATTGAAATGATTTAGTTTAACTTCAAGTTCTTTAAGAGAATAAGAATCAATATTACAATACTGACTTATAAAGTTACAAGTTATATATCCACGACTAGATTTAAGGATAATATTATTTAAATAGAACTCTTGAATTGTTTTAGATATTTCTGTAAAAGCGTAGTTACTGATAACTAGATCAAATTTTTGATTCAATGAAACAATATCATTTGGTCTAACTATTTTTATATTCTTTACATTAAGTTTATTTAAATATTTTTCTGATAAGTTTAAAGATTCGTCTAAATCTACTAGGTAGTAGTTTTGAATGTTGAAAAAATCTGATATAATCTTGCATTGACCACCGTACCCAACTCCGATTTCAATAATATTAAAATTATCCAAACTACCATATAATTGCTTTAAATCGGATAGTACTTTTATATATCTTAATGTAGTAGGTGATATTTTACCAATTTCATCATAATTAAATAGTTTAGTACCACCATATAGGTCATTTTCTTTAAATTTCTCTAGTTTAGATATATATTCTGGAAAATTTTGATCAAGATACTGTTTATAGAGTTTTCCTTGATCCTCTGAAACATGTTCTAGGATTTCAGTATAATCTGGATTCTGCTTGAAAAAGCTAAAATAAAAATCATTTAAAGCCGCCATTTGGCAAGCATTCTTGTACCTTTGGGTATCGCTAATACTACTTTGTAATTGAAACATATAGTATTATATGTCTTAATTTGAATTTTGCAAATAATTTAAATAGATGTAATCTTCTATTGACTTATATTGTTTGCATTTTTCAAAATTTTCTTTAATTGCATCTATTCTATTATAGTAAAATTCTGTAGTTAAGTTATTTATAATATAATTAAGCTCCTCTATTGAGGACAAATTAACTAATTGAATTATTCCTTTTTCATTAAAAATTGAACCTATATTTGGGGCACCCAAATATATTGGTATTGTACCAGTCGCAAAACAATTTAATATTCTTTCTGTTATGTATAAATCATCTACATAATTTTCAATAACAATTGAAAACATATAATCCTTTAGAGATCTAAAAATTGGTATCCATCCAGAATTATCAGTTGGCCCACCAACTCCAAAAAATTTATCTATTTTACTGTTATCATTTACTAGATTCATTATTGCTAGTCTGGTTAAATGTCCTCTGCACATTTGTTTATTAGATGAAACCATTGAGCATAGCTTACTTTTCTCTTGTATTTTTATTTCACCTTCGGCATGAGGAGTATCCGTTCTTCCTCCAACCCATATTCCTCCTCCAGGAATCCATTTACAATTTTTATATTTTTTTAAGTACTCAGAATTGTGAGTAAATACTTTATTGAATTTTGGTATTAATGATTCTATAGAACTATATGTTTGTAAATCAATTCCTCTTGATTCAAAGATTAATCCATATGAATTTTCTTTAGGAGTATTTAGTTCATCTATCTTAAACATCTCCATATGAGAATAGAATGTGGGATTATTTAAATCTTTTAATTCTCTATCCCAATTTACATGTTCTGCATCTCTGCCAGCTACGGAGTATTTTTCATGTGCAAAATGACCATCTAGTATATTCCAAATTACTTTGCTCATATTACAATCCAATCATTAGGTATAAGATCATCAAGTCTCCATTGACCATTATATGCTGGACCAAACCAATTAGAAGGCACAACAACTTTATTATCGTTTTTATTTATATATGCAGACCACCAAGCAAAACTACTATTAGCTAAAATATTATTCTGACAACTAGACATCAAGTACATGTCCTCAAATGCATGATTATTTTCTATATAGGTAAAATTTATATCTTTAAATTCGTTAAAAATTTGTTTTGCGTAATCAATTGTATCAGAAAAAACTAAATAATTAGAAGCATTAATTGCTTCAAAAGCTTTTTGATAATAATATTTATTCATTATAGGATGATGATTATCTCTACCAATATAGTCTCCACATCTTAAATGAACTGATGAAAAGTTACTCAAATCAAAATTATACTTGCTGTGAACTGAATCTCTTACTGAATCTTTAAATTGAAGTTGATCTATTAAATCATTTTTAAAGTTTTGAAAAAATTTATAAGATTGAAAATAACCTTCTAAGTCTGTATTATCTGGTATTTTTAATACTTCTGGATTAAAGAGAGCTGGATATCCCCAATGAGCTTTGTGTTTTATTGAAGCTAAGTCTTTTTCATTTAAAATACCTGCTGATAAATTCTTGAAACAGTTTAAAAAGTAATGTTGAATTCTTTTAGTTCCTTCTTCAAAATGTTCTTCTGTGTTTGGAATTTTAATTTGATATCCATTTAATTTACCTGCAGAATATAAGGTGGCGTATTGGAAGAGTTGGTTTCCAATAGCGCCATAATATCCTAATTTAGAAAAAGTAATCATGCTGGTTTAAGTTTGTTGAATTCTGTAATGAAATGTTTATCTAATCTCGTTATTACTAGATTATTATCAGAAAAACATTCTTTTTGTGTCGCTAGTATTTCATTTGTAGAAAATGATTTTCCTCTTGGTAGGATATTTCTCATTAACCATCCATCTACGCTTTCATTTCTTTGAAGCCAAGGTATAATCTCTTGTCCTGCTGGAATATTTGCGCTAATAATTTCTGATGCTTCTCTGCTATATGCTTGAGCGTGAGCACATAAAGCTACATTAACTTTTAATAAATTTTGGCTAACTCTTTCTAGTGGAATGTCATTTGGTCTAGCAATATCAAATCCATAGCCAACATGCATTCCTAGATAAAATATATCCCAAGAATTTTGTTTTTTAAGATCTTCTAAAGATAATGATAACTGATTATTTACATCATTAAGAAATTCAACATCATCTTCAAAAATTAAAGCATTATTTAAATTACGCTCTTTAATTAAATTGATTGCTGATCTATGAGATGCAAAACATCCAGCTGAACGAATATTTACATTTGGATGAGATCCTTCGAATTTTATAGCATTAAATTTTTCTACTCTATTATGAATGCCTAATTTTTCGAATTGCTCTAGACACATTTTCCACTTATCTGTACGATAAGCTAAATTAATACAATAAATTTCTTCAAAAAAATCAAAAGGGGTTTTCATTTTACATACCTTAAATTTTGAAAATCTCCATTAAAATCTAATTCTAGTACTTTAGGATGTAATTGACATTTTGCGGATTCTTTGTGCCAACCACCTTGTTTTGCTGTTATAAACTTTAGATCAGCAATTGTTGCATATTTAAAATCTAAAATAGCAATTGGTTCTTGAGAAAATGGGCTTTTTTTATTTTTAATGCTTTCGTCAATTAATAACTGGGCAGATTCTTCTGTTTTCCATTTGGAGTCTAGGTTGCCATCATAAGTTGAAATTACTTTTTGACTTACTGACTTTGCTCCGCCCATGTAAGAATAATGCCATCCACCATTTTCTATTCTTGGCATAAAATCTTTATCTCGTCTTAAGAGTTGAAGCCCCATTCCAAAAGAAAGGGTATTTAAATATTTTATTCCTTCGTATTTACAAGCTACTGTTCCAGTGACATTCTTATTTGTATAGATATCAATATAGTGAACAAAAAACATTTGATTTAATGCAACAATTGGATAATTTAAAATATCTTGAAAAATATTTTTATTAGGAATTTCATCGCAATCTGAAATCAGAATAATATCTTCATCTGAAAGATTTAATTTTTCAATTTGTTCATAGAGTCTTATTCTTTGCTCATGCTCTTTTGCACCAATTTTTGCATCTGGAAAAAACTTTGGCATTAAATTGTCAAATCTTCCATCTAACTCTATTGGCGAGTAAATTATTTTATCTTTAAACTCTTGTAATCTAGGATCTTTCCAAAAATGTAATTCCTTATCTTGACCTTGATGAGTCTTTGTGGCTTCATTAATTATAAAATAGTCTACAACATCATACAATTCTTTGATTCTAAGATATGCAATATCTTTTTCATTAAAATACATGAAACAATCTACCAATTTCATTCTAATCTCCATTCTTCTGAAGAATTAATTTGTTCTAATGAATGATTCAAGATATTCAATCTATAGAATCTTCTTATTAACCTTTCATTATTTATAAAACTTTTCATTTGTTCTGTTATTTTATTTTGTTTCCAAAAATCAATTAAAGATTGCAATTTAAATTCTATACCTAAAATTTCACAATAATGTCTAAATTGTTGTCTAATAGTTTCTTGTCTTTGATATTTTTCTGGAGTTTTACCGTTATCATAATAATGAAGAACGCAATGGTTTGATCTTCCATAAACAAAATAATATTTCATATCACTATCAATATAGTGCTTTCTTTGAGACGGTCTTTCCTCCCATGCAAATAATCGTTGATCCTTGCCATAATATTCATAAAGATCAATATATTCGCCTCTCATTCCTTGTAGCCCCCAGTGTGGACTTCCTTGAAATATCATATCATCAAAGTACTTGACAAAGAAAGCCTTTTGTCTATCTACACAACTATTTATATTATTTTTATTTAAGAAATTTTCTATAAAATTCGGTAAATTTTTGACCCAATCTAGATTTAATCTTTCACAACTATCTCTAATAATAAACCAATCACCATTATTCATTAGATTTGCCCTTAAAAAACCATTCATTTGAATATCATGATCATTTGACCACTCTCTATTTATAATTTTTCCTAGGCCTTTTCTTTCATTTAATACGTCTAACGTGCCATCTGTTGACCCACCATCTACAAAAATTAACCCATCGAAATATTGATATATGTCTTTAGTCATATCATCAATATTCTGTTTTTCATTCTGGGTTATTCCACAAAGCCAAATTTTCATAAATTAAAAATTATACTAAACTATTCAAAAAATTTCCAAACTTTTCTGTTTCTATATCATTATTAATGATTTGTCTAATCGTAGACGCAGTATTTTTTTGAAAATAATGCCTATAGTCTTTTGATTCTAAAAATGCTTTTAATTTAGCGTTATATTCCTCATATGTACTAAAATATAAAGCTGTTAAATTTTCTATAGACCATTGTGTTAAGCTTTTATTTCTTGACTGTTCTCTATGTAAAAATACTGGCCTGCCCCTTGCCATACTTTCTATTATAGCGATACCATACCCCTCTAATCGTTTTAAATGTAGGGTTGCAGAATTTTTATTTTGAGCTTCTAAAACCTGCGAATGAGTACTTGCGTCATGTAAATCATAATTAACATATGGAGTAGATTGTTTCAAAAATAAGAAATTTTGATAATCATGCGGAAAATTATTTTCATAATTATGAATATAAACTCCTATACTTGGGTTATCAGTAGTTTCAATAAAACTACATTTATTATAGTCGATCCATGGTTTATAATATAAATGATTTATTTTATACTTTTGTGCAATCAAATATCCAGTATAATCTGCCACAAGATAATTTTTAATAATATCAAAAGGATAAGCTCCATCCCAGTAATCGTTTCCACTGTAACAAGCTAATTTACTTTGATTGCCTAAAATCGGCCAAATTTCATTCAAGATCTCAAATTGAGATTCAAAACTAGTTATAAATATAATTTCTGGTTTTAAATCTAAAATCTCCTGTTTATTTAAAACTAAAATATTTTTAGCATCTAACTCTTTTTCGGCTTTTTCTTGAGTCCAAGTAGTATTCCAAACATTTTGACTAAACTGTTTTGGCGGATAATGTTTTATAGTATAGTCTTTTGATGGTATTACCATCGTATGCCCTAATAAATTGAAGGCTTTGGCCATTCCCTTTGTAAGGTTTAAATGCATATCTGGCCATAATATATTCATTTAGAAAGAGCCCCTTTAAATTTAATAAATAAATAGGAACAAATTTTAGCATTTTCTTCAAGAAAAGTTCTTAATTGCTCCATACCCTGTATCTTTTCTGGAAGATCTTGATCCGTTTCTTTTTTAATTTCATCAATAAGTGTCTTATCAAAAGCAATCCATGCGCCGCTTTTTTTAGCAAATCCCCATTGAATTAACATATCTGCAATTTCATATTCTAACCAAACACTTTTGCCATCTGAACGCCCATGTCGAATTGGATAAGTAACTTCAGTTCCATCTTTCTCATTCGTAGTCTTCCTAAGCAGGATCTTTGACCAGTGGCCAATAATTTTACCATCTTCTACAATTTGATCTGATTTATATCTAGGTTGAAATTCAAAAATCCAATCTGCATAGTGTTGTAATGCATTGCCACCAGAGCTATTAGTAAGCTTGGGGTCACCTTTCGCATATGGATTAATTTGAACATTTGAACGAACTTGCGAAATAAGTCCACAAATATGCCCGAAAGTAGATAGTGGCAACATGATACGCCTTAAGAAGTTAGAAGTTAATACTGCGCCAGCAGCAACTTTTGCGCTATCATCGAATCCTTTACTTAAATCATTTTTAGAAATAAGAGCATCCATACTATCTACAAGAAAATAGTAACGTGTATTTTCTGGATTATTTTGAATTAGTTCAAGAATAAGAGTAGCTATATTTTCATATACATTCGAACGCAATACGAAACATTTTCCATTATCCCAATCTTCAGGTTTATCAACAAAGTCAACCCCAGAGATTCTTTTAACATTAGAATTAAGTCTACCCTCGGCTTTGACTAAAAGCCCCTTTGCATTAGGAATTGTTTTAAGAAAATTATTCATAATAAGAAGCGCGGAACTTGTTTTCCCACCGCCACTTACTCCAGTAAAACGAACAATTGCTGGAACTTCTAATGAACCGCCAAGTTCAGAATCTAAAAGAATAGAGCCTGTTGATACATTAAAAATTTGCTCATCTTCAAAATTATAATGACTATCTTTATTATCCTTTAAATGGGATGATAAGATACTTTTTCCGCCTAGTGTTTCTTTTGCCATAAGTTTAAAAATTCCCTTAGATTTAAGGGTTTCTCATCATACTCTATTTTCGAGTTAAATGCAATATTATTTTCTTTAATTTCGTAATTTTTTTGTACGGGTAAATTAAGTTTAAACTTCTTATACTCTTTATTTAAGAGCTTACGTCCGTCATCAGATAAAAGCCAGCATAAACTATTTAATTTAAATCCAAGATCTAAAGAATTCCAAAAAATTTCGTCTGGAAATATAGTTAATAATGATTTAACTATTTTCATTTCTCTTGGCCAGATAATATTTGAATTATCTTTTAAGAGTTTTTTTACAAAATCTTTCTTATTTAGATTGGTAGACTGTACACTCTTTACAGATTTCTGGTGTGACTTCAAAAATTCCTCTTTCATTACAAACATATGCTGATATAGTATAATTTCCACCTTGGCAAGCGCATCTTTGAATTACGCGATCTATTTTTTCTTCAGAACGAAACTTACAAGTTTGAAAATTTAAACTTTCTGGATTTATTTCTTCTATACTCATAGGGTTATTATATAATTTTTTATATAAAAGTCAATATTTTACTCATCATCTTCTTCATCTGTAATACCAGATTGATTTATAGCAACTGTTTTTAAAAAAAACTCTTCAATTTTATTGATTATATCATTATATTTTTCTTGATAAATCTCTGTACTTTCTGTTATTTCGTCATCATTTTGAAGCGCCGTATAAAAAATATTTTTAGGAGAGTTTAAAATATCATTAATAACTTTTAAATCAGACTTTACAATATTAATATGTGCAAATTTTTTCCAACTTTTGATAAATTGCTTTTGCATAATATTTTCTTCAGAAAATTCATTTTCTTGATTAATATTATTTGCTATTTGATTAAATACAAAGAAAAGCATAGACCATTGTAAATTTTGCATAAATTTAGATTCTAAATTAGAATCCAAATCATCACGCATTTCTTTATTATGGTCTTTATTTTTTTTCATTATTTAATTGGGCAAGCTCCACCTTCACACTCAATGCCTTCTAGAGCCTCATTTCCAATATTTTGTTTAATATTGATAAGTGATTTTACTTTAGATTTTTTATTTTCATAGGCTTCTTTAGTAATTTCTTCATATGGGGCTTGTTTAAATCCATGTTTTTGTCTAAGAAGAAAACTTACAGACTTAATTGAATTAGCATAATTATCTTGAAGCCATTGCTTTAATACTGGAAGCTCTTCTTCGGAATAATAGGCGGTTACACTTACTGCATTGTCAGACCATACTTCCTGTAATTTTTTAACCATTTCAAGTTGTTTAATAACTCCCATATCATCTGCAAATAGTGCCCCATCTGGAGTCTCACATGGAAATTCAACTACAACAGTATCATGATTTTCAGATCCATCGAAATTAAGCGCATATTCTACATGATATCCAAGATCACGACAATATTGTACAAGTTTATCATTACTAGACATTCTAACGCGACGAGTATAATATTTAGAATATGCTGGATGAACTCCAGGCGTAGATCCACCTAGCAAGCTCAAGGTTCCACTAGGTTTAATTGTAGTAAGTTTAATGCTACGATTCCAGCCGCGCTCTTTACTCCATTCTTTATCAAATTTACGAAGTTCTTTATAACAAGCGTCAAGCCAGTCAATTTTATCAAGAGACTGACAAATACCAGTAACCCCTAGTCCAAGGCGCATATTTTTATGTACAATTTTATTTGTTTCTTCGTGAAGAAATGGAAGCGCCGCAATAGCCTTTTGAGTTTTATATAGAAGTTTTGCACAAATAATAAGCTCTTCTTTAGAGGCGATATTATTCAAATAAAGTTCTGAAAGGTTGCAACATTCATATGAAGCAAGACTAATTTCTCCACAAGGATTAGTACCAACTACATTATCTTCATCTGTAGGATATAATGTACAGTCTTTCATTTCGCCATCTTTTAAACGACCAAATTTTTGAGAAAGTGGCAAGTTAAAAAATCCATAAGGTTCACCTTTTGCAAATCCAGTCTCTGGATCTAAAATATATCCATTTGTCCAGATTTCACTAGAAATATGATCAAAACTATCTGCATAAATAGTATTATTAGACATCGCGCGCCAATTTGGAACATTTCCTAAAGACCAATTTTTTGCACGAAGAAAAAGATAATCGTCTGGGTCTCCGATTGCAATTTGGGCACTACGACGAACATTTCCAGAAACAACAATGCCGCCAATGATATTACAGATATCAAGAACATCAACAGAACGCAATTTTTTGTTTTCCCTTGTCTTAAAGATAGTAACAATTTTTTCAATACCATCGATTAAAATTTGTGGTCCACTAGCAACTCCACCGAATCCACCAATTCTTTCTCCAGCTCCACGAATCAAAATGGTTGAATAAGTAAATGATTTTCCATTTACATAAAATGCCTCAAGCACGCGATCCAAAAGACGAATCCATCCTTCACGACTGTCTGGAACAATAAAATCAGCATCTTTAGTATTCTGGTGAACAACACTCACTTCTTTCTTAATTTTAGGTAGCTCATGGATATCTTCTCTACGAATAGAGAATCCTACGCCACCACCAAGCATTAAGTTTTCAAAAAGAAACAAAAAAGATTTAGTGCTATTCATGGATACATTCCAACAATTAAGAAGTGAATTAGCTCCAAAACGATCAACTGTTGGAGTTCCTAATTGCCAAAGCATACGACCAGCAAAATTACATTTAAGATTAAAAATAAGATCAAAAAGTTGTTCAGCTTCTTCTTGTGTGTAATTAGCCCCAATTTTTTGCGCGCCATTAATACAACGCCGAACGGTTTCATGCCATTCCTCTGTTAAACCATCATCTTTTAAACGGGCATACGTTCTTTTATAAACAATATATCCTAAGCCATTAAATCCCCAATTAGGATTTTTTGTGGAATATTTGTTTGCGAACTTTTCTGAAATAATTTCTGTACTCATATTATGGATATAAATTTACAACATTATGAATTAGATGACAAAAATAAAAAAATTATCAAAATAAAAAAAAAGATTCTTAGAAACGTGGTGTATACCCCTTATTTTTTGTTAGATTCCTATCTTTTTTCCATTGTTTAATATGATCTTTTTTAATTTGATCATTTTTTATTCCACCACGACGTTCACTCATCTCTTTAGACATATCTACCAAATCGCCAATAGTTCCCGCACGACGGGTTTTTTCTACAAAAGCTTTCGAAGAGTATGGATCAATATTTGCATCAATACTAGCTTGTGGAACTGTAAACTCACGTACCCATTGTTCACCATTGGTATCTATAAATTTTTTCTCATCATTCATATGAAAAAAAATCTCACGCACTTCTTGAGTTTTCGGATGTCTAAATAAATAAAACGGCATATTATTAAATTGGTATCCATGGTTGAGATTTAACTCTTAAATGGTCTTTAAATTCCCCCTCTGCTTCATGGTAAGCTATATGATGAATATACTTATTATTTTCTAAATTTTCTTTTTTATTATCAATTTTATCTTCATCATCTCGTATTTTTTTTACGTGGTCACATGGGGAATGTGGAATACATGCTATTTTTATATCTGCTGGATACCATTTAGACCAACATACGAATAAATCTTGAGTTCCACGCCCTTCATATCCGTCAAAATTTGTTAATAACAAAGCTTTTTCTGACATTAATGTGCATCCAAATCCACACCAATCACTAGGTACAATAGATCCTTTACCGATTCCTGGATATGCAAAATCCATCCAACCCCTTTTTCTCCATCCGTATTTTGCTATAACCTCCCAAATATTACCATCTGGTGGATATTTTTTTGTTTTTTCCATTAATCTAACAAATCTTTTACGTTCTTTCTCTAATTTTTGTTTATCAAATTCTTCAGAATTTTTATTTTTTTTAGAATTTTTAATTGAAGGATTTAATCTACTTTCACAAATTTCAATAAGATTTTTTAGTTTTTTAGGTAATTTTCTCTCTGTATATAAAAAATCTTCATTTATTTGTCGATTTATACTACCATGGCCACCTAAAAATAATCCATTATAATATGTACAAGCCGCAACATCATAATATGGATTGCCATGCGCATCTGGCATATTTAATACCCATTCGCTCATTCTAAGAGCATCTGGAGGAACTAAAGTATCAGATTCTACACTCCATAACATATTTGCTCTTATTTTTTTTGCAAAATTAAAAGCGGCACTTTGTAAACTAGCAATTAAAAGTTGAGATTGTTCTTTATATTTTTCTTTTTTTGTATCATCAATATCAATATTAATACAAGTCATTTTCCAGCCTTCTGGAAAAATTGAACGAGCTAACTCAAAAGCTTCTTTAGACTCTTTACTTTTGTCTGTAGCCAAAATAAAATGAACATCAGTTTTATATGATGCTGCAGCACTAATTCTAGTTAAGAATTGTCTCCATGCAAATAAATAAGATTTTGTTGCATATGTTGCGATTGCTAACATTGAAATTATTTAGATCGCTTTAAAGACTTTCTTATTTGAAATGATCTCGGTGACATTCTACGTAATTCGCCATTTGGCATACGCATATATTTAGTTCCATCTTTGAATGTTAAGTATGACCCTAAATCAGTGGGCGTTGATAAATTTTCTTTTTTATTCATTTTTAATACTCTCCATTATTTTTAATATGTTATCTACTAATTTTTTATATGTAAATTTTTCTTGTAATTTAATACCAGCTTCATTAGTAGGATTATTAATAAAACGTTGTTCAACTTTATCAAGACCATCTATAAAATCTTGGTCATTCCAATCAAAGATATTTCCTTGATTATATGGAGCACCTTGTTGAAAGAACATATTATCATAAACTGGAATTTTTCCAGAAGGATTAATTAAGACTGTATTTTCTTCGTTCATCCAATCTTTATAAGCATGAGCATTTAAACCAAGACAGTGCTTACCAAGAGCTACGCTTTGAAACTCTGGGAGTCCCCAGCCTTCACCACCACTCATTGCTAGTACAATATCAATATTATTTAATAAATCATTATACATTTCATTAGACGGTATATAATTTAAAAAATTAATATTAAAATATTGTTGCCCATTAAGAGCTTGCATAATCATCTGTGATTGTACATTTGGATCTAAAAAATGATTAAATAGCGCGCAATTTAAACTATATTTAGGATTATTCCCATATTTTTTTGCCCATAGAGACAACGTTTTTAAATGACGTTTTCTTTGTGGTTCTAATTTTCCAAAAAGTCCAAAATGAATCCCCTCTTTTTTCTTAGGTTCAACTTTTTTAAAGTGAATATTATCAAAACCTAATGGCAAATATTCAATATTATTTAAATTAAAATTATTAAATACTGATACAGAGTAGCTATTTGAAAAAATAACTTTAGTATTATTTTTAATAGTGTTGCATTCTATAGGAGTTGGAGAATCAACTTCATAAAATGATAATAAAACTTGTTTATCAGAAAAAGATTCTAAACTACCATTTAAATGCCATAATTTAAATATAGGATTTTTTCTAGAATGCTCTATTAGAGCTTTATTTACCCCATCTTGAATCCATTGTACGAATTCAGAATCTTGTTTTTGAGTTGAAATATCTACGTTCCCAATTGGGAATAATAGTATTTCTTTTTTTTGAAGAAATAGCTCTCTTAGGATAGATAATGATACCTGTCCTAGAGAAGTACTATTTAGGGGTAAATGTAAAGCCAGTTTACTCACAAATTAAAAAGGAATATCTTCTGTTTGTTTTGGAGCCTCTTTTTCTACAGTGCTTTTCTTAACTGGAGCATCTTCCTGACTGTTTTGAGGCGGAAGACTCGTATCAAAGTATACACGATAGTCTGGTTGATTAGATCCTTCAGTCTTATACTGATTCTTAAAAACGATAACTTTAATAAGTTCTCCAGATTGTGACTTAACTGTTCCAGTCAAAAAAGAGTTACCAGCTTTAGACTTCTTAATCCAAAAAGCACCAGCTTCTTGCAACTTTGTTTTTTCATTTGTATTTTCCATAGTTTTTAAATACTAGCATTTATTTTATTGTTTGTCAATTTTTTTTTCGCAAGTCGAATAAATTTATTATGCCAATTAAGTACAGTTTGCGGCGTAACTTTTAAAATATCTGCAATTTCAGAATAATTTAAAATACGTTCTTTATTATAAAAATATCTATAGTAAATAGCATTTTTTGTATTAATGTCAGAAATTTGATTAAATAAATCTACAATGGTGTCTACAGCTTCAACTTGATTTGATTTTACTGATTGATTATTTTCGTTAATAAAAAATTCTAAAATTTTATCATCTGTCGCCACTAATTTACCATTTTTATTTTTAAAATTTAAACAAAAGAATCTTATTTGATTGCCTAACCACGTAGAAAATTTTGAACCTTTTTCGGAATCATAAGAACTTAATGCGTTAAAAATAATCCAATGTCTATTTTCATGTATGTCATGCAAATCTAATCCACATGATGTTGCATATTTTTTACCAATACTAAAACACATTCCACTATGTCTATTAACTAGTTCATTGAGACTATCACTACAATTATCTAATTTTACATTATCTATTAATTCATTATCTTCAATATTTTTAAGATTTAACATAATAACCATATACAACATATTGTTTAATATGTCAAGAAATTTTAGATTTTTGTCTTTTCAAAAATAACAATCAATAACTTTTGTGAGCGAAGCGAGCAAAACGGAGACGAGCAAAGCGAGTTTACGAATAGATAAGTTACCCTAATGAACACTTTTTTTACCCTTATGTCAAGCTTAAACTTATTTTTACTCTGTTGCTGGGGGGCTTTAATTATACATTTATGGTTCTATTCGGACTTCTTCGCATACTATTTTCGTTCCTTTCGGTTTTTGCTTCCGCAAAAAGTTTACAAATCGCTTTTAATAGATGAATATTTAAATAATCAAGACTCAAACACAATGTTTGATAGCTATATAGAGTATCTTTTTGTTAAACGCTCTTTTACAAAATCTTTTAAAACAAAGTTTTTTTTAAAGTTATTCTCATGTATTACCTGTTTTACAGTATGGATCGCTATTATTATATCTATAGTAATTTATAATTTTTGGTATTTAGGTTTAATTTTTTGCACATTAAGAATCTTAGATTTTATTCTTAGATTTATTTTAAAAAAACGCATATAATTAATATGAAAAAATTAGAGTTTTGTAAGCCGACAAAATCCGTTACTGGGTCATGGGTGACATTTGGTCTAACTATCGATAATGAAGAAGAAAAGAAAAATGGTTTTTACGTAAATATGCTTAAACAGGCTGGATGGAACGACCAAACAAAAAACGGGACATTCAAAGAAAACGTTAATAATCCAGAAAAACACAAACGCATTAAATTAAGTGAAAATGATATTGCAGAAACTCTATTAGTTTTACAGTCAAATGGAACCAAAAAATGGTCAACAGTCCACGCTGGAAAAACACCTATTTTTGTAGAACCATTCGTTAAAGATGAAAACCATGTTGGTTATCTTATTAAATTGGGTGGAATTGGTATTGCGTTAAATTTTGCAGAAACGCTTCGACTTCAAGAATATTTAAAATTGACTTTACAACAAATTTACTTATAATTATTTAATATGCGTAAAAAACGTATTTTATTTTTATCTGATTTTGCTGGAGCATTTACTGGATTTGGTAAACAGTGTAAATTGCTGTTATCTTATTTACATAAGACTGGAAAATATGAAATATTAAATGCCGCACAAGGCATGCAAAAAGAGGGTCCACACTGTACTAAATTTCCATGGAAAACAGTCGGTGTATTACCAAATGACCCAAATAAAATTCAACAAATTAATCAAGATCCAAATTTAGCAAGAGTTGCTGCATATGGATCCATGGAAATTAATAATATTGTAAAAGAGTTTAAACCAGATGTTATCTTTTCTGTAAATGATACTTGGGGATCTCAATTTGTTATTAATGAACCATTTTTTAATAAAATACCTACTGTTTGTTGGAATACCTTTGATTCGTTACCATTGCTTCCAGATACAATAGAAAGTGCCAAAAAAATAAAACACTACTGGACTTGGAGTGATTTTGCTAGAAAAGAGTTACATAAGTTGGAACACCTACATGTAAAAAATCAATACCCACTTGTTAATACTAAAAACTTTTATAAGCTTCCAGAACAAAAAATTGCTGAAATTAAAAATCGTTTTGGCCTCCCACAAGATGCTTTTATTATTGGATTTGTTTTTCGTAACCAGTTACGTAAATTAATTAATACACAAATTGAGGCTTACGCAATATTTAAAAAAGCCAATCCAGAAATTAAAAATACTTTTTTATATACACATACTCATTATGGAGAAGGATGGGACATTCCAAGATTGTGTCAACAATATGGAGTAAATCCTGCTGAAGTTCTTTGTACATATATCTGTAAAGAAACATTGCAATATTTTATCGCCCCATTTCATGGGCAAGATATTGAAAATCCAATCACTAAACGCAAAACCGTAATAACTTCAAATGTCAGCATTGGCATTACTGACGAACAGTTAAATGAAATTTATAATATTTTTTCTGTCTATTCTCATCCAGCAACATCTGGAGCTTGTGAATTACCATGTATTGAAGCAGCATTAACTGAAAAAATTATCATAACTTGTGGATATTCGTTTGGAGAAGATATTATAGATTTAAACAAGGGTAGTATTCCAATTAAATTTACTTATTATACAGAACATGGTACGCAATTTCTTAAGTCTCAGCCTTCTGCTTATGATTTATCAAATATTTTCAAAAAAGTTTATGAAATGTCTCCACAGAAAAAATATCAAATGGAAAAAAATTCTAGAGAGTGGGCTTTAGAAAATTATGCTATAGATGTTAATGGTAAAAAAATTGAAGAATTTATTGATCAACAAGAAATCTTAACTGAAGAAGTCTTCGACTATACAGATAAAAATATTCAAAATCCAAATCCTAATGCTGTTATACCAGTAAATTCTGACGATAGAGAATGGGTTAAATCTTTATATAAATTAATTTTAGATATAGAAGTTACAGATCAAGACGAGGGTCTATTACATTGGCTACAAAAATTAGAACAAAAAGTCTCAAAAGATCAAATTGAAAATTATTTTAGACAAGTCGGACTACAAGATCAACAAAAAAATAATAAAATATCATTTGAAGATCTGTTAGATAAAAATGATTTAAAGAGAATCCTATATGTAATGCCAGAAAGTGCTGGAGATATATTTTTAAGTACGGCGTTATTTAAATCTATTAAAGATAGATATCCCGAATATAGTTTATATGTAGCAACAAAATCACAATATAAAGATATATTAGATGGAAATCCATATGTACATAAATGGATAGAATATAATCAAATAATGGATAATTTAATATGGTTAGAAGGAAATAACACACATAATGGATACTTTGATATAGCCTATTTACCATACGTGTCAACTCAAAGAATCTTAAATTATTTACATAATGGTTTAGATAAAATTGACTTTAATTTACAAAAATGAGACTATTAGATACATACGCAACAAATACAGGTTCTATAATTGATTCTCCATTTATATTCACTAAATATTTTCCGCTACCAAACGAACAATATATTACCTTACAATCTCAAACGCCATATGATTCAAGAAATTATGCATATTGGCAAGAAGTTATAGATATTATTAATCCATACTTATTAAAAAATAATATTAAAATTATACATACTGGACTGAAAGACGATAGGAAGTATAATGGAGTAATTGACTACTTAGGTCAAACAAATATAAATCAACTTGCGTATATTATAAAAAATAGTATTTTACATTTTGGGTCCGATAGTTTTGGTGTACATTTAGCATCTTATTATGATAAACCTATAGTAGCGCTATATAGTATTAGTAATCCAAATGTTGCTGGTCCTCATTTTGGAGATAAATCAAAACATATTTTGATTAAAGCCTATGAGAATATTGGAAATAAAAAACCTTCTTACTCTCCAACCGAACTTCCAAAATCTATAAATACAGTCAAACCAGAAGAAATCGCAAAATCTATATTAAAACTTTTAAATATTCAAAATGAGTTAAACTTTGAAACAATATTTATTGGAAATAGATATAGCAATTATATATTTGAATGTTTACCAAAAGATATACTTGGACAACAAGTATTTCAAAATCAACATATTAATATTAGATTTGATTATATAGATCAAATTCAAGACGAAGATTATAATGGTTTATTTAATAATTTAAATATTAGGCCGTGTTCTATTATAACAGATAAATTCATAAATTTACAACCATTTTTACAGTTAAAAGACAGAATTGTAAATATTATATATAATGTGACTAAAGAAATTGATATGAATTTTATTTCTGCTTTACAACATTTCGGAGGAAAAGTTCATATTATATTTGAAATAAATAAAAGTAATGAAAAAACTCTAGAAGATAGAAAATTTGATTTAATTGACATGCCGTATATTATAGAAATCATTGACAATAAAGCTCCAAAAATATTTGAAGATGATTTAAAAGATGTTAATTATAAAAGCTCTAAATTATTCATTAGCAATAATGAAATTTATTTGAGTAGGAGCGCATTTTTAGAGAATAAACCTATTAAAAATTTTACTCCAGATAAATATCAGAGCCTAAAAGATATTAATAATATTCAATTATTTTTAGAGGAAGATTCTGAATTTTGCTTATTATTTAAATAACTTATTGACTAGTTATTCAATTTAATTTATAGTAAACCTATGAAAGTCCAACATAGGTATGAAGCTCAATTAAAAAATTTTTCAAGGGATAACTACGGTCTTTTAGAATGTGTTAATTATATCTTTAATCAAGATAATACTATTAATTGGCGCGCAATGATTAATAAAGAACATCTTGTTCCGAATCGTGATGCATTTAAAAATCAAAAAGATATTAATTTAAAAGAAATTGATGTATCCGCTCTTCAAGATAATCAATTATTGATTCTTCTAGCTGGGCTCAAAGAACTTGCTCAAATTCGTGGATATAGAAATGTTAGATATGATGTTATTCAGGCTCAACCTGATTATGTAGCTGTTAAATGCACAATTGATTGGCTTCCTAATTTCGAAACCTCTAATGAGACAGTGTCTTTTTCCGCACTAGCAGACGCCCATCTAGACAATACAAAAGATTTTGCAAAGAATTTCTTGATGGCCATTGCAGAAAATCGGGCATTTATACGCGCAGTGCGTAGTTTTCTTAAAATTAATATTGTAGGAAATGATGAAATGGGTAAAACAACCCATGTTGATACAGAGATTGAATCCTCTGTAACTGCAACGCAACCAATTGCCCTATTACAAAAAACAATGGATGAACATAAAATTACATTTGAACAAATAAAAAATGGTGCAATTCAAAAAAAGATGAATGGGGCGGAAAATTGGAACTCTATAGAAGATATTTCACCACTATCAATGTTTACTATTATTAGTGGAATAAAAAATAAAAATAAAAATAATTAAAAATTACTAGTACTGAGTTACTGAATTTTTGTTTACACCGCAAACTACTATATCAGGAACTGTCCCTGGTTCATATCTAAGATTTATAGAAGCCCCTATAAAACCATCAGTTAAAAAAGTTTGTTTATATTTAAATGATTCATATGTTGGAAAATCAAATTTAGTAATTTTCTTATTACTAAGAAAATAATTATTTAAACCAGCGCATCCCCATATACCAAATCCATCTAATTCACGCATAACTGAACCCCCAATAATATTTGGTACATTATTAAAATCATCTTCTCCATTTCTACCAGCTTGCCCAATAACGTTATAAGATACAGTTGTTGATAAAATATAATTCGTAGTATTTTTAAAATTATTAAAAATAAACATACTTTTATTATTAAAACTAACATTCGCAGTACTATCTCTATAGGTATCTAAAATTCCTTTAGATTTTTCTATTAATGAAACAACTTGTTTATTATGTATAATACTATAAGTAACAGCACCTGGTCTAGCAGCAAACCCTACCGCTTGGCAATACCCTCCAATTGCATCTATATTTTCGCTTCTATTACAAACAATTTGTTGTTTAATTTGCCCATCATCATATACACCAATTTTATTGCTAGATTCAAATAAAATAAAATTAGGAGAGCAACCGATAATAGTTGGGGTTGAGGCAACTGGTATATTATATGTATAATTTCCAGCAGCATCCATAGTAGCAGTACTAAAGTCTATAAATGTATATTTATTTTGGTCAGCCCGTTGAAACTGAACTTCTTTACCACAGTACGTATAAGTCTCAAGATCATTATTTTTATCATCCCAGCCAGTTCGAGTTAAATATGAAGAGGACTCTATATAAATTATATCTGCATTATTTCTTTTTGTTGTTATTTTGGATATGATATAAGTTATAGTTTTTTTAATATAATCATTAAATGGATTTGTTCCACTTTTTAGATATGTATCTTTATATGTAGATACCATTGTAGTTAATTGATTTCTTTTTGAAAAACCATGTTCTGTTTCTTTATAGTACGTAAATTTATAAGTTTCAGAATAACTATCATTTGTTTTTTTAAAACTACTATATTTAGTAGTAAATGTCAAATAACTTAATCCCAATGGAAAATTCAATTGTGGTACATTCTCATTTTCATCTCCAGCATCTGTCCATTTCCAATATCCACCGACTTGTTGTTTACCATCTGTAAGTGTATCAAATTGTACATTCCATGATATTGTATTTGTTAATGATATGACTTTAGAAGCTGTGTTATATCCAGCAATTCTTTGTTTTGTAATATTTTGATCGTGTAAAACAATAGGTACAGCAGTTATTTGTTCATCCTCTGCTATTTTAAATATATCTGTAAAAAAAGTAACATCTTTTGGAATGTTTTCAAAATTTTCAGAAGTGCTTACTTCGGCAGTAAAAAATTTTTCATTACCCTGCCTTCGATAAATAGTTGCAGCTGGTTGATTAGGATATTGATAAGTGCTATCCTTTTCAGTATAAGTAGTAATATCTTTTTTTATCTTAGTCCAAGTTGTTATAGTATTTTCATATGAAAATGATATATCAAAAATTTGAGAATCTGTACTTTGAGTTGTTGTAGTTTTAATATCTACTTCAGATTGCGTTTTAGTAGTTGTTGCTGCTTTTCCAGATCTAAATGCTAATGTATAACTATATATTACAATATTCTTCGTAGAAGTGGCTCCAGTTTGAGATATTAATGTTGAATATGAATTACTTTTACTACCATATTGAGTTTCCTTAATAGTACGTCCCTCTTTATAACGTCCTGTTGAACTACCATAATTATCAGATTCAGTATACTGTTGTACAGTTTCAGTTCTAGTATAACTTTCAGCTTGAGACTCCTCTTCATATGAATATATAGTATCATAATAATGACTATAACTATACATTGCACTATAACTCTCTTGACTAATACCTTTAGATCGTACTTTTCTAGTTCCACAAGAGTTCAACTCTCCAAAATCTATTTCCTCAATGTTCACAGCGCTATTAAGTTCCGATGCACTATATGACCTAAAAACAGAACCACTATCAGAATAGGAAGTGGTAATAATACCATTAGTTTCTTGAGTCCAACTTAACATATATTTGCAAGTTCAAATCTATAATAATAGTCATACGACTCTGAACCTAACTGACTATTTTGTTTTTCTAATTTATAATATTCTACTACTTTTCCAGCTGCATTTGAATAAAATACTTGTGAAATTGCTCCATCTTGGATAACACCAATAAGTATTTCAATACTAGGATCTAATCCATTTTTTTTAATTGATTGTACTTTAGGCAAGCTAGAGTCTATGACAATTTTTGCGGTTGTAAGATTTAAATTGCCCAGACTTCCATTAGTACCAAGAACAAATTTGACATAGTATCTTCCAGATGTAGATACTGTAAAATCTGTATCCCAATTTGTAGCTAATATTCCAGCAATTGTTCCAGGATAGACTCTAATCACTGAAATATTATTTTGATTTGTAGTCCATATAATTTTAAATGGATGAGCCAACGCATCAGAGAATGATTTTAGTTCTTTTGTAACAAGTGCCATAATTTTATCCTTCTAATATTCCAGTAAATATAAATTGATTATTAATACCACTAATTGTATATTTAGCTAAATTTTTATTCTCTTGTATCTCAAAAGATGATTGATTTTGAGAAGAAAAACCAGCGCCCCAACTGTAAGTACCTATTGGATTAGTTCCAGGATTATCACAATAATAATTATTAAGAATATTGGGGTAATATCCACTAACATCTGATATATATGTAAATATATATGTATAATAATCACCGACATCATCATATGTTAGATACCATATTGCATATTGATTTGTAAAATCATAATATAAATTTTGATCATTTACAGTTCCAACTACAGTAAATTTTAAATCATTAAAAGCTGGCGCCACGCTTATAGTCTTTAATGGATATTGTTTATAGGTACGTTTATTAATATCAATATTAAGACCACTATAACCTAGATAAGATAATCCACTTTTTATAATAAAATTTCCAGAAAATATTTTATTTAAAGAGTCGTACTTTAAATTAAAAGTACTTCCAGTATCTAAAGGAATACCTTGTGATATCGGCGTAATAGACGGACTCCAATTTCCAGAAAAATTATTTTCAAAAATTATTCCATTAATAGTATCTAAAACGTTTTCTGTTGAAAAATCTACTCTATAATATCCAGTATTAGTATAAGATATACTAGAAATTTCATTATAAAAATCTCCAAACCACTGGGTGGCTTTTGCTCTTAAAGATCTTCCACTTGTAAAATATACATTTGGAATTTGAATCCCATTTGGATCTTGTGTATTTCTAATGATAGTGCAAGCATTTCCATCTTCACCACTTAAATAGTAAGAATAAAGTGTCAGAGTATTATATGATGCATATCCTGTAATGCCAACTGTATATTGTAATGTTTCATCGTAACCACCCCTTGCTCCAATATTTAAATCAGATACTAATCCAGAAAATGTGCTAAAAGAATATGGAATAGAATTAAATCTAGGATACTTATCTATTATTTTTATATCTTTAAAATATTGATTGAGTCTATTTTGAAGAAGTATAGGATTTTGTATATACGACCCAATTGAATAAAATCCCACTCTACCTAAAAATCCTTCAGTGATACTTCCTCCGCCCAAATTTTTACCCATTATAGATAAATTTGAATTAGTCGGTAATGGAGAGGTTACGGTTGAAGATAAAACTTTACTAGTAGTATTATTCCACAGTTCAAAAGATTGATTAGAACTTCTTTGAACACCTAAAAGTCCAGTTATTGGAGGATTAAAAGTTGTATTTACGAATGATGATGACCTATTATTAACTCGTACTGAATAATAATCTGGTATTCCTGGTCCATAATTTAAAATAGTATACATTTTTAAATCATTTATACCGTATCCAGCTCCAGATTGCCCAATCAGAGTTTGAAATCCAAAACTAGTAGTCTGAGATGTTACATAAACCATATTATGATGATCAATTGCTGAATCAGCATTTCCATCACGCATGGTATTAATTAACGAATTACCATCACCAAGTATGCCACTATTTCGATTATAATAAGTAGATGGCTGTGAAAATGTATTGCCAATAACTATAGGATTAGATCCTGCTAATGGTCGCATCGCTCCATTTATAGTTCTTGGTCCTGCCATCAAGCAAGATGCTTTAATACTATCCCATATTCCATCATTTTTTAATCCTAAAATAAAATTATTAATTGCAGATTTAACACTTAATTCAAGTGGTTGACCATCTGCGATTTCAATTCCACTAATATAATTAATTACATCTGTATCTGATAGTGTAAGTCCTGTTATATAAGTAAAATTAACATTATTTAATGTTAAAGTATCACCGTCTGTTAATTTACTCGTGTCATAAATTAATAGACCAGTTGCTTGAATATTTCCAGTAATATATTCACTAAATACAGTATCTGGTTTTCCAGTTGTTATTATACTTACATTATCCCATGTATATGTACCATAAGAAGAATCTGCCTCTATAACCCCCTGTAATAATGTTGTATCATATGAAATTGCTGGTTGATATTGTAATCCAGTAGGATTTAATAAAAAACCTACGCCAAGACCACTTTGTGTGGGGATATTTATAGTTCCGATTCCAGTTATCCTAGGTCTAGATAAATTAAAAAAATTATTCTGCCTTTGTTTATAAAAATTTGCGCTTTTAATCCGCGTTTCTGGTGATCCAGTAAATAAATATACATCTTGTCCAAATATACAACTACTATATAGCCAATCTTTAGAAGCGTTAGTACCCGCTCCGATT
>Ga0214919_10003207_pt1 | contig 24992 bp, 16 predicted proteins | sample LL1503_MetaG_FD_177994 | JGI IMG/M metagenome (GOLD analysis project Ga0214919, IMG submission 177994) | Freshwater microbial communities from Lake Lanier, Atlanta, Georgia, United States - LL-1503 | ecosystem: Environmental > Aquatic > Freshwater > Lake | place: USA: Georgia | collected... | reverse complement strand
CAGCGATACCGTTTATATGATCGACACAAGCGCATATAAACGGATGAAATTTCATAATTATCATATAGAATTTCTATCGGCGATAATTGAACATTATCATTGGTCGAAACGTTTTTATGTTGAACGCGAGTTCACATATCAATCTTTTGCAAATATTTTGCGACAGATATGCCGACTACACAATATCCCTCTTTCATCCGATATCCGATATAGTGAATCTACATACGCGATCCAATATTACATTAGTAAACCGATAGAATGACTCTTTCTTTTATGACTTTTCTACATGACATTTTTTCCTTTTCTTCATCTTTTCTTATGATTTTCTTTATGACATTTCATAAAGACAAAAATAATCGCTAATAATATATAATGAACGCGTGGAAAGTAGCTGCTCTTATAGTGGTTCTCGGGGTTTTCAGTTATTACGGAGAGAACATAAAGAAAATATTCACACTGACAGAACCGGATGAATACGATATGGTCAAGAAGTATCTATTAAATGATTCGCCCCTCTATGGATACAATAAACCTAAAATCTGGATTCATACGAAATACGACATCAATGCGCGAAAATGGCACGATTTCCATTCTAGGAATTCTTTCGATTTGAACCAGCCATATATTCATTTAACAATTAAGAGTATCATCCACCACTGTGGCGAAGATTTTCATATCTGTTTGATAGACGACGAAACATTTAGCAAATTGATTCCTACGTGGGATATCGAATTAAGCCGTATTGCCGAGCCACTTAAGAGCCAGTACAGACAACTCGGTTTAGCTCAGTTGGTTTACTTCTACGGAGGGATGGTTGTCCCCAATTCGTTTTTATGCAAGAAAAACTTGAAGGACTTATATGAAGACGCAACGGAGGGAGGCAAACCATTCGTCTGCGAGGCTGTTAATCGGACAGCCAATTTGGCGTTGAATACGCAGAATCTGCCGTTCATTCCAGACACTTACTTTATGGGAGCAAAAAAGGGCGACCCTGTCATAAAGGAATATATGGATTATTTGAGAGAACGTTCGAAGGGAGGACATATTACAGAGGTCTACGAATTTACAGGTGATACATCTGTAGGATCAATGGGAACTATCGAACAGGGTCGAATGAATTTAGTAGGTGGCGAATTTATCGGAATAAAAACCAGGAAGAGGAAGCCGGTTCTCATCGAGGAATTATTGGAAGACAATTATTTGGATTTGAATGAGAACATGTATGGTATTTATATTCCTGAAGATGAGATATTGAAACGGCCGAAATACCAGTGGTTCGCTGTATTGACTTCCGAACAGATATTGGAAACAAGGGCTTTTATTACTAGACATATCAAATCCTCTATGATGGACGTCTTTACGATTTATAGTAAACAACCCCAAAGAGACGATTCCGCAATTGCCATCTAAATAACGGGTTGCGAAAGAACAATAAAATATTATTGAATTTTTAATAATATTTTATTTTTTGACTTTACGAGAACGTCTGTTAAGTCGTTTATTCTTATTTGTTTTTCGATTACCTCCTCTAGTTCTTCTCGGGTGTTCAACTGGTTCATATTCGTATGTGTTCACCATCGGGAAAAATAGGTCAAGAGAACCTGAATCTCTCGGGTCATGACGATCCCTCTTACGTATAAAACTACAGTGATTGTATAAATAATGGTGACTGTTATTTTTTGAACATCATTTAAATGTCCAAACATATGGGCTTTCCGCACCAGATAATTTATTTTTGATTTTGTATTGTTTATCTTCTATTAATTTATTTGTTATATTTTCTGCCATAAATTCTTCCGCACTTGGATATGGCTCCTGAATATCTTCAGGTTTTAAAATATATTTAAACGCTGGAGGATAATTCATGAATAAATATATATTTATGATATATATTTATATAACGTCTAAATGGCCGAGACGGTAGCAGCGTTGGAAGAGTTTCCTCCGTCAACCGAAGCAGGGCTGAGGTCGCCTCCTAAAGCATTTCCGCCCTTCTTGGAAGAACGTCTAGACTTAGAGCTCTTTCTGAACGAACCGAATTGGCCCTTCTTGGTGAAGTAGCCTGCCTTTTCTAAACGCTTCTCCTTCTTAGCGGTCTTGCTCTTCTTTAAGCTAACAATACGGCCGTGGCTTCTGGTCAACTCACTCTTGAGGAGCCCTCCGGGGGTCTTGTAGGCAGTTTGGTTCCATACCTGAGCACGAGAACCGCGAACGATTTTGTAGGTTTTTCCCTTAATATGGTAGAGGCCATCGGACTGTTTGACGGGGCGCTTTGTCATTATATATATATTATTAATATTTTTTATTTACCAAAATGGGAGAACCATCCCAGTTGGTTCTCGTGGTTTGTCCTAAAGATATATTTACGCCGGACCCCGATATGCCCCCAATCCCCCTGGCCACAAAGGACCAACATATTATATCTTCATGACAACTTTTTGGTAACTTTTTGTAAGGGTCTAAATATTATCCTAAAGAAATAATATGGGTGGGTTCGTACCTAGACAGAGATTGAACCAATACCGGAGGTAATAGGGGTTCTTAAGGGGACGAAGTCCACTTAATGTAAGAGGGGTTCTTAAGGGGACGAAGTCCACTTGATTCTTAAGGGGACGAAGTCCCCTTGCAAGATTTGGTCGGTGCGCTCGACGTAGCCGTACTGGTTCCAAATGAACGGGCCACTTGAGAATAACGCATTCTACAGCTCAAACTCGAATCATTCGTCGATGTATTCAATTTATTTATTTTTGACAACGGAAGAGCAGGTGGATTACACCGGCATTGATTCATGGAATTATTCGGCGTGTATTGGGTCCTAAATAATATATTCAAAGATGACATATATTATTTAATTCGATAATCGTCCGTCATAGTTAATCAATTGATTCATGACGAGTTAATAATACTCAATAAAAACTTGGAGGTTCTTGCTGGATTAATAGCGGTTTCATTGATAATATTATAAATGGACCCCTGTGAAATAGTAGGTTTGACTCCCGAAAAATTCCACATAGAAATATCCTGTGTAAAGGATGAGCAACCATTAAATGTATTTCTCATAGAAGTCACTGACTGAGTACTCCATTTGTCTAAAGGAGCATTAAAGTTTGGACAGTTCTCGAAAGTGGCTGTCAAATCAGTAACACCCGATACATCCCATCCATTTATGTTTCCGAAATTACTACAAGTAGCCCCGTAAAAACAGCTATTAAGCGAATGGTTCGGTATAGTAGGAACGTCTGGTGCGGTTATTTGTCCTGCAAAATGATAAAACGCAGCATCCGAAGTGCCAGTCATCATCGCTAAAGGAACCCCGCCGAAATTAGTTATTTTAAGAGTCGATGCGGAGAAATAAGGTGTTGTAGAGAAATTGAGACCATCTTGTGGCGATAGATTTGTATAAGACACCCAATATATACTGATAACGTGTGCTGCCCTAAGTCTCCCACGTGTTATGTAAATTCCTGTAAAAGAATTATTGTTATTCAAAATAGGATATATCGCTGTATTTGGGTCGTACAATGCCGAAGACTCTACCTCAAAAGAGAACCTAGGAACAGGGAATCCTAGAGTAATCATCTGTTGTGTCGTAAAACCAGCATTAAATAGCTGGATTATAGTGTATCCAGCGGCTATCCATTGTGCGCCTGTATAAGTCGTTTCGGTAAGGTCCTGTAGTTGGAATCCATCCGTTATAAGATTCTGGATAGAGAACCCGGCGCCCTGTAATTGGACCGGTGTTTTATCTTGAGCCGTCCATTGGCTTTTCGTGAATGGACAACTGCTTAGGTCTGATAGTTGGAATCCGTCGGTCAAAAACGTGCTGATAGAAAATCCAGCATTGAATAATTGTAAAGGAGAGTATCCGGCCGATTGCCACTGAGTTTTCGTGAATACACAACTACTTAGGTCGCTTATAGAATATCCATCTCTAACTAATTGGGTTATAGAGAACCCTACATCAAACAACTGGGAAATAGGTATATTCGCCTGGTTCAATTGTGTCTTTGTCATAGTGACATTACTCAAATCCGATAGTTGATATCCGTCGGTTGTCAATAAATTATTTATAGGATAACCTGAAGCAATAATCTGATTCAATGTATATCCACCAGATAACAATTTACTAACAGAATATCCGGCATTAATGAACTGGGAAATAGTAAATTGGGGAATAGTACCATCCATCCTTTGTCCGAAAGAATATATAGTGGTTGTAAAAGTCTGTCCTGCTAATGAATTTATATACTCTACAGACCAGTGTGCTGCTAGTAAAGCGGATAGACCTGTTCGATAATATGATGTATATATATCAGTTGTCAATGATCTATTTGTTAAATTATTCCATTCATCAATATAAGATGGAGGATTAGTAAAATCTGCCGGTTTAGGACTCCATAATATATAGTTATCTGAATTAGTCAAATATCCGGCATATACTGGTACAGACCCTAAATTCAAGAATTCACCACTTACACGAAGTGAACTATTAGATGATAGATTATTGAAAAAAGTAGTGCATACCTCAGGCGATAGTCCTGCACCACTAATCATGCTGCGGAAATTTGTAGGATACTGAATTATCAACGGACCATTACGAGTATTTGCCCAATAAGCAGCACGCTGAGTATCTACATTATGTAAATAACTAGTAGCTGCTGCAGTAAAATCCCAATTACCCAAGAAGGATTGATTGAAAGAACTAGCACCATTAAATGCGTATTGGAAATCCTCAACATTATGAGTATTCCATGAACTGAGAGACTGATTAAACGAACTCGCTGAATAAAACATAGAATTCATACTAGTAACCTTCGAAACGTTCCACGAGTCAATCGGTTTATTAAACGCAATCGCTCCGGAAAACATAGCTGTCATGTTAGTTACATTTGATACGTTCCATGAGCCAATCGGTTTATTAAACACGGTTGCGTTACGAAACATATTTGTCATGTTAGTTACATTTGACACATTCCATTGATTCAACGACTGATTAAACGAACTTGCATTAAAAAACAAACTTGTCATGTCAGTTACATTAGATGTATTCCAGCCATTCAATGGTTGATTAAACGCTCTTGCGTTTAAAAACATGCTATTCATATTAGTCACTTTCGAAGTCGTCCATGAACTAATTGGTTCATTGAAGTTAGGCGAATTATTAAAAGCACCAGACATATTCACTACGCTTGAAGTGTTCCACTGGTCTAACCGAATATTTATTGGAGTTGTTCCAGCACATAAAACTCCAATGTCAGTTACATTGGATGTAGTCCAGCCATTCAAGTTCAAAGGAGTAGTATTATTCATGATAGAATAATAAAATAATCCAGAAAGACTAGTCACTCCAGAGATATCCCAAGAAGCAATATTTGTAAGAGTTGGGATATCTTCTGGAATAGTAGCCCCGTAGAAACAGAAGACCAAAGACGACGCGTTCAGTCTCGGTTTATCAGTTGCGGTTATTAGACCTTTAAATCCATTCAAAAAACCTTGTCCCCAGCCCTGGCTAACAATAGAAACCCCTCCCCATTGTACTATAACCAATGATGAGTCAGTAGGCATATTTGAAATACCGTCAGATAGACTATTATTTGTATATGACCTCCATGAATAAATGACTCTAGTCATATTACTTGACACTATAGTTGCGAGTGTTACTCCAGTATATGATTTTCCGCTATTATAAAATGCCAAAGGACTATATGCGCTGGTTAATATGTCATAAACAAGTGTTTTTGGGAAATCACTCAAAGACAAATCAGCCGGAGAATATCCGGAATTAATGAGTTGGGCGTATGTAAACCCGGCGTTTATCAAATCTGAAACATTAATAGAAATCTCGTCGAATTGGGACTTCGTAAAAGTTCCGGTTATGAAGTCAGGTATATTGTATCCATTATTTAAGAGCTGAGGGATCGTATACTTTGCGGTTATAAGGTCATTGGCTGTATATCCTGCCGCTGTAAATTGGGCCTTTGTGAAAGTTCCAGCGCTTATGTCAGACAGTGTAAATCCGTCTAATAAGAGCTGGGTAGCTGTAAATCCAGCAGCAATCAAGTCTTCTACAGGTTCGCCAGCTGCTGTCCATTGGCTCTTTGGGATAGTTATACTACTTAGGTCTAAAAGTTGATATCCGTCTTTATGTAATAACTGGTCGGCTGTGTAGCCGGCAGTAACCAAATTCCCAGCATTATATCCATAAGCGGCGAATTGAGCAGCAGTAAAATATCCAGCACTAATATCTGTAAGCGTGAATCCGTCGACCAAGAGTTGTGTAGCGGTATAACCCGCACTAATCAAATTTCCGGCTGTTTTACCGGCAGACGTCCATTGGTTCTGTGTGATAATTACACTACTTAGGTCTGAAAGAGAGTATCCGTCTTTATTTATTAGTTGATTTGCGGTATAACCGGCTGCCACCAAATCTCCGGCATTATATCCATAAGCGGCGAATTGAGCAGCAGTGAAAGTTCCTGCTGAAATATCCGTTAAGGTGAATCCATCAATCAAGAGTTGAGTCGCCGTATAACCGGCACTAATCAAATTACCAGCATTATACCCAGCAGCAGTAAATTGAATCTTGGTGAAAGTGCCAGCACTAATATCCGTCAAAGAATATCCGTCCATCAATAACTGTGTAGCTGTAAATCCAGAAGAAATCAAATTTCCAGCAGTGAATCCGGCGGTTGTCCATTGACTCTTCGGGATAGTTATACTACTGAGGTCAGAAACCAAAAACCCGTCTTTATTTATGATTTGGGTAGCAGAATACCCGGCGGACACCAAATTACCAGCATTATACCCAGCAGTAATAAATTGCGTTTTTGTAAAAGTTCCAGCACTAATATCTGTTAGCGTGAATCCGTCGACCAAGAGTTGTGTAGCGGTATAACCTGAATTAATCAAATTATCAACTGTTTGACCGGCAGCAGTGAATTGAACCTTCGTGAAAGTTCCTGCACTAATATCCGTCAAGGAATAACCGTCTAATAATAATCGTGTAACGGAATAATTGGCTGAAATCAAATTACCGGCTGTTAATCCGGCAGTTGACCATTGGACCTTCGGGATAGTTATATTACTAAGGTCAGAAATAGTGAATCCATCATTAATGATTTGTGAAACTGTATATCCGGCTGACACTAAATTCCCCGCATTGTATCCAGCAGCAGTAAATTGCGATTTTGGGAAAGAACCCGCAGCAATGTCCGTGAGAGAATATCCGTCGGCGAATAATTGGGTAGCGGTGAATCCGGCATTAATAAGATTACCTACAGTTTGCCCGGCTGCTATCCATTTTGTCTTATTGAAAACATACGGAGCAATATCTGAAAGGGGGAATCCAGCGTTACTAATAAGTTGAGCAGGTGAATATCCTGTAGATACCAAATTACTTATGGTATAACCGGCTGAAATGAATTGGTCTTTTGTGAAAATCCCAGCACTAATATCCGAAAGAGAATATCCGTCATTTTTTAATGTAGAAACCGTATATCCAGCAGTCAGTAAATTACCAACTATTTGACCCGCTTGGTTCCACTGAGCCTTCATTATTATATTATCACTCAAGTCAGAAAGAGTGAATCCGTCTTGAAGCAATTGGCTTAGTAAATACCCGGCGGCCAAAAGACTCGTGTCTGTGTATCCGGCAGAAATCCATGTATCTCTTGGTACAATAGTGCTACTTAGGTCCAAAACAGTATATCCTATGTTGAGTATTTGAGGAATACTGTAGCCGTTGTTAATCAAATTCCCGAGGGTTATTCCTGCTGACGTCAATTGATCCTTTGTGAAATTACCACTACTTACATCAGAAACAGAAAAACCACACGCAAGAAGTTGGGTTGGGGTGAATCCGGCATTTATCAAATCACTGATAGTATATCCTGCTGAACTCCATTGTTGGCTTGTATATGTGCACGAACTGAGGTCGCTCACAGTAAACCCATAAGATATTAATTGCCGAATAGTATAACTCGCGGCTTGTAATTGAGGTGTAGTAAGTCCTTGTGCTACAATTTGCGTTTTTGTATAGGATGTGCCACTCAAATCATACATAGTGTATCCATCGGTAATAAGTGATATTAATGGAAATCCTGCTGATTGTAATTGAGGAGCGGAATATCCAGCAGCGGTCCATTGTGCTGAGGTATAAACACAATTACTCAGGTCTTGAATATTATATCCAGCGGCAATAATTTGACTGATAGAATAATACGTAGCTAATTGAAGGATTGAATATCCACCGGCAATTAATTGAGCGATAGTAAAATTACGACTGGCGATTTCACTTGGGGTCCAATTTGCGGAATAAAACTGTGCAGGAGTATAGGCAGCCAAATTGGCAGAATATGAAGTATTTGCTGTATATGTTAGACCCTTAGTAGAAAGATCATTTGTAACAGTGGTTGATAATGGAATATATGCTGGTATAGCTAAAAGTGCTGCATTTCTTAGAGTGGAATTAGTAGAAAAAGCGGTCATTAGAGCATTACAATTAGTAGGATTTATTTTAGATGATGTGATAATGTTATTAAGATTACTACCAGTTATTTTTGTAAAATTCCAATTACCAATACTTGCGTTATTAAACGCACTTGAACTATTAAACATATATACCATATTTGTGACATTTGCGGTATTCCACTTATCTAATGGTTGATTAAATTTACTTGCTAAATAAAACATATTTTGCATAATAGTAACCTTTCCTGTATCCCACTTGTCCAGGGGTTGGTTAAAACTTGTATAGGCAAACGTACCGTATAATTCCGTCACTTTACTGATATTCCAATTATTGACAGGTTGATTAAATAACACACAATTCTGGAAAGTCATTCTCAACGTTGTGACATTTCCTGTATTCCAATTATTGATAGGACTATTAAAATTCGAATTAGCAAACATCGATGTCATATTAGTGACCCCTGATACATCCCACGCATTTATATTTCCATAATTACTAGATGATGCACCATTAAAACATGAATACAACCCCGTATTTGAAATAGTTGGTACATCTGTTGCTGTAATTATACCAGTGAATCCACTGAAACAACCAGTAGCATCTGAAGTCATATTTGATAAAGGGACTCCACCGAAGTGTACAATATTAATGTTAGGATTTTTGCCATATGAGACATTCGTATTGAATCTCAATCCATCATTTGTATTTCTATTTGTATAAGAAGTCCACGAGCAAGTAACCAATATATTTATACCACTCGTTATAAATGAATTTGTCAATCCTGTAAATGACCCACCGGTATTGATGATTGGATATGTACTATTCCATGCACTTGTATGAATAGAAAAAGCAAATACATTTCTGTAATTGAAACTTAGGTCCGAATTCGTAAACCCATCATTCAACATTTGAAAAACAGTAAAACCTGCGGAAGCAAGATTACTTACAGCATATCCTGAACTTATCCATGTGGATTTGGGGATAACAACATTACTTAGGTCTGATACATTATATCCAGTAGACAATATTTGAGAAATAGTAAACCCGCTTGGAAATAAATACTGAGGAGTGAATCCCGCACTAACCAGATTTGCAATAGAATACCCTGCTGTATTCCATTGTTCGGGTGTATAAGTACAAGTAATTAAGTCGATTACATTGAATCCATAAGATAGTAATTGTGTGATAGTATAACTCGCGGCTTGTAGTTGAGGAGTCGTTAGGCCTTGTGCTAAAATTTGGGTTTTTGTATAAGATGTCCCGCTTAAATCGAACATGGTGTAACCATCAGTAATGAGCGCGGATAAAGAAAACCCGGCGGATTGTAATTGAGAAGCGGAATATCCTGCTGCAGTCCATTGAGCAGGAGTATAAATGGAATTAGAAAGGTCCAAAAGAGCATAACTAACACGCAATTGGGAGATACTATAATATGTAGACAATTGAGGGAATGAATATCCCGCCGTACGTAATTGCGCAAGAGTAAAATTACGACTGGCAATTTCGGCAGGTGTCCAATTTGCTGTATAAAACTGTGCAGGAGTATAAGCTGCCAAATTAGTAGAATAAGAAGTAGTTGCTGTATATGTTACACCGTTAGCAGCAAGAGCATTTGTAACAGTGGTTGATAATGGAATATATCCCCGTATATCTTGAAGTGAAATATTTTTTAGAGTGGAATTTTTAGAAAAAGCAGTCAATAAAGCATTACAATTAGTAGGATTTAATCCAGCATTTCCAATAAAAGCATTAAAATTACCACTAGTTATTTTTGTAAAATTCCAATTACCAATAGATACATTATTAAATGAAATTGCATTGGCAAACATATAGCTCATATTAGCAACATTTGCAGTATTCCACTTATCTAATGGCTGATTAAATTTACTTGCTAAATAAAACATATTTTGAAGAGTTGTAACGTTTGACACATTCCAACTATTTAATGGTTGATTAAATGCCCCAGTATTGGTAAACATTTCATACATAGTAGTAGCACTTGTTGTATCCCACTTATCTAGGGGTTGATTAAATACAGTGCAATTCGCAAACATGTCTGTGAAGTCAGTTACTTTACTAACATTCCATGAATTAAGGGGTTGATTAAATGCAAGACAACCAATGAACATATAATACATCGTTGTGACATTCCTTGTATTCCAATTACTGAGGGGTTGATTAAATTCCGAAGCATTCTGAAACATATTTCGCATATCAGTAACATTTGAGACATTCCAAGTATTTATTGACTGATTAAATTTACCTGCTAGATAAAACATACGGTACATAGTTGTAACATTTCCTGTATTCCAATTGTCAAGGGGTTGATTGAATTGACCACAATATCCAAACATACTGTTTAAGGTAGTCACTTTACTAATATTCCAATTATTAATAGATTGGTTAAACAAACTAGCATTCCAAAACATATAATACATCGTTGTCACATTTCCTGTATTCCAATTATTGATAGGACTATTAAAATTTGAATTAGCAAACATCGTGCTCATATCCGTGACCCCTGATACATCCCATCCATTTATATTTCCATAATTTCTAGATGCTCCACCATCAAAACATGAAACCAAAGCCGTATTTGAAATAGTTGGTACATCTGTTGCTGTAATTATACCAGAAAATATATAGAAAGAACTATTCGTGTTTGCAGTCATATTTGGTAAAGCGACTCCACCGAATTGTTTAATATTAATACTAGCGTTTGTGCCATATGTAACGTTCGTATTGAATCTCAGTCCATCATTCGTATTTCTATTTGTATAAGAAGTCCACGAACAAGTAACCGTCGTAATTGAACCACTCGTTGTAAATGAATTCGTTAATCCAGTAAATGACCCGCCAGTATTGATGATTGGATATGTGCTATTCCACACACTTGCCGAAATATCAAAAATAAACGATGGCATCTATATATATAATCGACTAATATAAAATTGAAGTAAATAATTTATTTATTATTAGTATCATACCATCCCACAATGTCATCAGTTCTAGCACAACAATACCAACAAAAGACCGACAAGCAGCATATTCTTGACAACCCCGATACCTATATCGGCTCTGTAGAGAAAGTCGACGCCCACATGTGGGTATTCGATGAAGAATCTCAGAAGATTGTCCTAAAGGATATTGTGTATGTTCCCGGCCTTTATAAACTATTCGACGAAGGCATCGTGAATGCGCGTGATCACGTTGTCCGTATGCTTTCAAGTATAGCCACCGATAAAAAGCTGGTGACTACTATCGAAACGACGATTTCAGAAGACGGAACGATAACTATCATGAACGACGGTAATGGAATCGATGTAGCGAAGCACCCTGAGAATGGGTTGTGGATTCCCGAGATGATTTTCGGGCATCTTCGAACATCGACGAACTACAACAAGGACGAGAAGAAGATAGTCGGCGGAAAGAACGGGTTCGGCTTCAAGTTGGTCTTGATATGGTCTACGTATGGGTATATCGAAACCGTCGACCATACTCGCGGCTTGAAATACACACAAGAATTCAAATCGAATCTGGATCAACTTTGTAGTCCGGTTGTCACGAAGTGTAAATCGGCGAAGCCGTATACCAAGGTCGTTTTCAAGCCCGATTACGCCAGACTTCAAAGTGGCGACAGTCACGACCGTTCCTTATCGAATGGGTTGACACCCGATATGGTTGCGCTCTTGAAAAAACGCGTCTACGATATCGGAGCGGTGACCGACCAGTCCGTCAAGAAAGTAAAAATCGTATACAATGGTTCTGTCATCCCCGTCAAGAACTTCCAGCAATACGTCGACTTGTATTTGGGTCAAAAAGAAGCCGATAAGCCAGAGACGCGCAGGGTATATGAAACCCCCGAAGGGAATGACCGTTGGGAATACGCTGTGGGTCTCTCGGCCACTCACGAGTTTGTCCAGGTGTCATTCGTGAATGGCATCTGTACCCATAAGGGCGGCAAACACGTCGATTACATTATGGGACAGATTACCAGGAAACTCGTGGATTATATCGAGAAAAAGAAAAAAATCAAAGTGAATCCGTCGGCCATCAAGGAGCAGTTGATTCTGTTCTTGAGATGCGATATCGAGAATCCGGCATTCGACAGTCAAACAAAAGACTTTATGAATACGCCTTCGGCGAAATTCGGGTCTACTTGTTCGGTTAGCGACGGGTTCATCGAAAAAATCGCGAAAATGGGTGTCATGGATTTAGCCTGTGCTTTAACAGATGCGAAGGAATCGAAGGCTGCGAAGAAGACTGACGGGGCTAAAACGAAAACCGTTCGCGGAATCCCCAACTTGATTGATGCTAACCTCAGCGGAACAGAAAAATCGAAAGATTGTATTCTGATTCTGTGCGAGGGGCTCAGTGCCATGTCAGGAATCGTTTCAGGACTTTCATCGGCAGACAGAAACACCATCGGGATTTTCCCTCTCAAGGGGAAGGTCTTAAATGTCCGCGGCGAGAAGACGGCGAAAATCAACGAAAACAAAGAAATCGCGGCCATCAAGAAAATCTTAGGACTCGAATCGGGGAAGACCTACAAGTCCATCGAAGATGTCCACGCGTCCTTGCGATATGGCCGGGTTATGGTGATGACCGACCAGGATTTGGACGGTTCGCATATCAAGGGGCTTTGTATTAATCTCTTCCATAGCGAGTGGTCTAGTTTGACCCTGATTCCGGGTTTCATCTGTTTCATGAATACCCCTATTTTGCGAGCGAAGAAGGGAACACAGACCGCGTTGTTCTATAACGACGGCGAATACGATACTTGGAAACAGGCCTTCGGTCCAGAGGGTCCTAAAGGTTGGACTATTAAATACTTCAAGGGGCTAGGGACTTCGACGGCTGTCGAGTTCAAAGAGTATTTCGCCCACAAGAAAATCGTAGGATTCACTCATACTGGTAAGGTCAGCGACGATGCTGTCGACAAGGTCTTCAATAAAAAGCGGCCGGATGACCGTAAGACGTGGCTCGAGCAGTATGACAAGACGGCTTATCTGAATACCAGTCAGCCGGAAGTCACATACGAAGAATTCTTCGACCGGGAAATGATTCATTTCAGTAAGTATGATTGCGAGAGGTCTATCCCCAACATGGTGGACGGTCTCAAAACATCCCAACGTAAAGTATTATTCGCTGCGTTTAAACGCAAGATGACGACGGAGATGAAGGTCGCACAATTTTCAGGATATGTATCCGAGCATTCGTCGTATCACCACGGCGAGGCTTCCCTGAATGGGGCGATTGTCAAGATGGCGCAGAACTTCGTGGGGTCCAACAATATTCATTTGTTGAATCCTAACGGCCAGTTTGGCACGAGACTCCAGGGAGGCGATGACGCGGCGTCAGAAAGATATATCTTTACTCAGTTGAACCCGCTGGCTCGACTCGTATTCCCCGAGATGGACGACTTGGTATTGAATTATCTCAATGACGACGGGGTCATTGTAGAGCCCGAATACTATGTCCCCATTATTCCATTCTGTTTGGTTAATGGAGTATCGGGTATTGGTACAGGATTCTCGTGTGATATTCCTTCGTATAATCCTCGGACAATTGTCTCGTATTTGCGTTCGAAACTCCGTAGTATAGAACCCACAGAATCCTTCGTGCCCTATTACGAAGGATTCAAGGGAACCGTCGAGAAAATCGCGGAAAATAAATACGGAATCAAGGGCGTTTACAAGAAGATAGCCGAAGACAAAATCCAAATTACGGAATTGCCAGTAGGAACCTGGACGATGCCCTATTTAGCCTTCTTGGATGAACTCGTCGATGGTGGCGTCGATAAATCGGGGAAAAAGCTGCCGCCGGTCATAAAGGATGTTGTCAATCTGTCTACCGAAATCGATGTCGACATAACCATCCAGTTCCCCAAGGGAAAGTTGGCCACGATGGAACCCGCAGCGATAGAGCAACTCTTGAAACTAAACACATCGGTTTCCACGACGAACATGCACTTGTTCGACGCGGACTGTCGCTTACACAAATACAAGTCCATCGAGGAGATAATCGATGACTTCTTCTTGACACGTATGAAGATGTTCGAGAAACGAAAGGCCGCGCAAGTCAATGAGATGAATCACTTGTTAGTTCGACTGTCCAACAGGGCCAAATATATATTGGATGTGTTATCAGGTGATGTCGACCTTAGGAAGAAATCGAATCAGCAGGTGACAGAGTTATTGGAAGGACGCGGATTTGCTAGAGTCGACGGAGATTTCAAGTATTTAATCAAGATGCCGATGGACTCGGTGACGGAAGAAAATGTTGCGAAAATCCTACAGGAGAAGTCGGAGACGGAGCATGAACTAGATATACTTATTAAAACCTCGTTGGAGGAGATGTGGCTGAAGGAACTAGATGTATTCGAAGCCGAGTATTCGAAGAAGGTTTCTTCAAACGCAACAAAACCGATGAAGTCATCTATTCCAGTGAAAATAAAGCCATCGAAGAAATAAAGATGAAAGATGAAATAAATAATAAAAAAAATGAAAGATGAAAGAGATAATATACGCAACCAAAAATATTTTTTTTACACATATGAGAACTAACTAAAGAATTAATATGATAATATATTATAATGGAACAACCTGGCCCACTAGATCTTCAAGAAGGACAAATAGAAACTGGAAGCTCACGTAAGGTACATCATTTACCTGTGCCAATACGTATACGTAAAAGAAATCGAAGACAACATCGTGACCAAGCGAACGCGCGAACGGAAGCACCGGTACAAATAGAAGGTCAAGCACAAGCGGAAGCACCAGCGATAGCACAAGGAGAACCTCTTCAAGAAAATGAAGTATACGCCTACATTATTCATGGGACGATGGATTCAGATGAATCCAAAATCGACAATGACGAAGCCCTTGATATGCGTAAAAAATATATTTATGACCTCAGATATTGGGCGTGGAAAAGATTAAATGCCGAACTAAAACCCCATCATAGCCAAGTTCAATGGGATAATGTAATGGCATATAATTACAGGCATTCGTCTGATAGTATATGGTCAAAAATGTTTGCTCCTCCGGTGTATTGGTCGCCAGTCGAATCTTTAGGAGAAGTGGTAACAAAAATAAATGAGGCAGGTCTATTCGGTAAATACGACTTTGAGAATGCCGAATTAACAGAAGCGAATGTTTCTATAGTAAGAACTATCGCCAAACAAGTCAATTCCGATAATACTGTATTGTTATATGGATTTTCTGTCGGTGGGTTAGTCGTTCAAAGAATATGCGAAATATTAAATGTATGTGTCAAAAACAGCCGATTGTCACAACTCATTCTGGGCCTGGTTCTCGATTACGACAAATTAGAAAGATTGAAAGTAGCCACATTTGGAAGTATATATATTTCTCCTATAGAACGTGTCGACTTCATTGATATAATGAATTATATGATGGTAGACGATGTAGTTACTCGAACGAATTTATTCGAATTCGGGCTAGGATTTACGGTTCCTTTATCCGATGAATTCGAGGAAGAAGACGGAGATACGGGTTATTTATTGAATGGAAAAGACGAACGATTATACCAATTCATGATTTATGAGGATACGAATCTTATGTTTTTAGAAAAATGGACGACATCTTGGCTTTTCGTGAATGAGAAAGAAGAAGTGTCAAGAAAGAATTTTATTCAATATAAAATCAACGAATTGAAATCAGCATTCAGTAAACATAATCCGAAATACGATTTACTCTTCAATAAATTGCTGAAAGCCCATACGTATTCTCTTTATGACCTTCAATTTATAGAGCACGAGAATGTTCCTGTCGCTGCCGCCGCCGAGGTTCCCGCGGCACCTGTTGGCGCACAGATTAATGTAGAAATAGTCCAACCTGAAACTGTTGAAACCGTAGAAGAATTAATCCGTGGAACAGTCACATTTACACCGGATTTTTATACAGAAGAAAGGAATTATGTTTCAGAACAAGCTCGTAGAACGCGTATCAATAATAAATTGCGAGAATCACAACAGGCGAAACAGGCTTATGACGAAGCCCAACAGCGTATATTAGAGCAAGAAGAACAGCGTAATGAGAGGGCACGTAGAAGACGTGGAGACGAAATTATATCTACACAGGTGGATAAGGGTATCCGGTTACGTAGACGCAATGCCATAAAACAAATTCAAGAAGAAATAAATGATATATCGCATCATGCGGCGGATAATATTTTGGCATTACATGAAACCCAGTCAAAACCGATTATAGCTGCTGAAGAACCCGAACAAGATATGTTAGATTTCTCTTTTATTTTGGGACAAATTGAAGCGAAGGCGATGTTCTTGAAAGGAGAAGGTCTTACTAATTTTAGGTCGCTTACATCGAGTGCTATAGACAGAGGGATAAAAAACCGAGTGCGTATTCCTCAAGCGGCGTCCGCGGCAGCCGCGGGCGGCGGGTCAAAAAAATAATATATATATTTTTCATATCCAAACCATTTAGATTTTATTATATATAATTTATTACTATGGGGTGTGATTATTATATTGTAAAATATTTGAATATTTATTATAATGATACTGATTATTTAGTTATTGAATTAGAAAGAGAAAGAGGTTATTATAATTTTCAATATGACGAAGATTCCGATGACTATGATGATAAAATAAATGAATATATTAAAGATTGTCTAACACCTCAAATGACACCAATTATTATTTATAGTAATAATAGTTTCAATAAAGTAAATTCTGAAATAAAATACAAAATTCTTATAGAGAATGAAATAAATGATAATGGTAAAAAATGGTGCGAAATTACAAAAATTATAAAGGTAGAAGACAGATTTGAAAGAGTTTAATGGGTGTTTCAATTGTGTAAAAAGTATAAAAATGAAATAATTTATATTCTATAGATGTTTTTTGTCAATTATTTTCTTGAAAAGATAATGGGTATAAATCCATTCAATAAACCCTCCGTGATATACCCGTGGATAGATGATGGGACTACTTATAATATAATGATTGAGAACGCAATCGACACACAATATAAGTTGTTCATGACCGATTCAAATGGTATAAGAATTGATTTCCCAGAGAAAACCGTTTTATACATGAATAAATATAACAGTAAATATGATATTCTCCTTATAGATAAAGTCTACGGTATATATCACGATGTCAAACATTATGAATTACATATAAATGACACAGTATGGGACATCAGATTCGATACAGAATGGACAATAGAGAAAAGACAAAATAATATAAATATAATCCCTGTATCATAAACAATGCGTATTGTTCTTTCTGACATCCCAATATATTGTCTTACGTGTGAATCCGACGAAGGGTCAAAAAGAAAACATATGGAAGATATAATTAAACCCGAATTTGTAAAGCCTATTATAGGAATCCAGAAAAATAAATCTGGTGCGTCTGGATTCTTTCGGATGGTCGAAAGAGGATTGAAGGCACAAGTCAGAGGAGAACCATTCCGGCCTTTTTTGATGTTAGAAGACGATATTTCTTTTTCTACTGATTCATCTAGTCTGACGGTCGATGTGCCGGATGATGCTGATTTATTGTATGTAGGTCTATCGAATTGTAGTATGAATGATTATATGTTTCATTATTCGAATTATTATGAAGGGGTCACAGGATTTCCAGATGTGGTCCGAATAAAACATATGTTGGCAACACACGGAATTATGGTATGTTCGGCTTTGGGCGCGAGTGTCATACAGAGAACAATGTTAGAAGTGTATCTTTCTGACAAAGCATGGGATATCCCACTGGCATATATTCAGCCGTTTTATAATGTATATGCATTAAGACGCCCGTGGGTCTATCAAGATTCAGCCTATGGAGGCGATGAGGCATGCACGAGGATTACGTTGGAAGGCGAAAATAGAGTATTACCGAATGAATGGTTGTCCAGAGACCATGTGACGATTTCAATGCGATAGTTATCAACCCATTCTAATCGAATTCAATGACATTCATTGTCATCGATTGCCATATAAAATATTATTGTCAAAAAATAATAATATTTTAGAACCATACGAGTAGGTCATGTAGGAATATATCAAATAGAAAGGCGGAGCCTCAAAAGGAGGGGGTCGTAGGGGGAACCTTGGTTCCCCTACTTAGAACCAAGGTTTCAATTCCAACTGTTTATATTCGCGGTCGTGATGAAGAGGTCGGTCAATAGGCATAACAAGAGAACTCTGGTCCTGCATGTATTTACTGTATCCGACCGCTTCGTTATATACTGTAGGAACAACATAGTCCCAAACTAGTTTGTTTAATCGTTCGACTTGTTGTGTAATCCCTGTTGGAAGATGTTCAGCATATTGTAAATATATGCTTCGCATAACAATTTTCAATTGGTCAATGTTCTGAGGGGGAATAACGATTTTATTTTGTGACATCTTGTAGACCCCAGCACGAAGACCATTCTGTAGGATTTGGATATTTCCTGAAGAAAAGTATACACGGGCCAAAAGATTATCCTCCCAGTCGTTACCAGCTAGTGCACTGTTATATGCCGTCGATTTGTTTTTAAGGGCGATTCTTTCTTGCATCTTGAAAACGACATCTGGGTCAGGATTTTCAACAATATTTACGCGTCCATTGTATCTAGAGCCTGTTATTTGCTTATTATAATTTTCTAATTCCATAGTCCTGTATAATGTCTCTATAGAAATAAAAACCCTAAATGTTTAGTAAAAACCATAGCGAAAAATATCGAGTCATATTATAAATGGCTTGGTTTTATACAATCGTTCTAATTATTGCTATAGTTATTCTTGTAGGTGCTTTAACTGTCGTTGGTATAACTATAACCAGTCAAGTAAAAAATAATCCATTCCCGGATTTTCAGAATACATGTCCCGATTTTTGGTCGCTGAATGGGTCTATTTGTTCTCCGCCTCAAGACGGAATAAATACTCCTGGTCCGGATAAATTCACAGGACTCCAACCGAGCGTTCAACATGCTGGTGTTACTGTGTCTGGTGATACAATCACATCGTTAGATATTGGAGGAACTAATTGGACGAGTGTGTGTGACAAAGGTTCATGGGCTAGTATGAATGGTATTTATTGGGATGGAGTTGCGAATAATAATTCGTGTTCTTAATCCGGGACTGCGATTCGCCCACCGGATAAAATATGATGAAATATATAATGGAAACATTTCAACTATTTACTATTTTAATAGCAAGTATAGTATTTATAGGATTATTCATTTATTCAGCAGTCATCTTTTATAGTGGTAAAAACACAATTTTTCCTCCTGATATGGCACCGTGTCCGGATGGTTGGAAATTAAATAAAGACGGGACTTGTAAAATTCCTACACCTGGTCCTACAGCAAATCTAGGTAATTTAGCAAACACGGGACACCAGATTTATATTTATGACAACATCAAAGACCAATCGAATTATAGTTATTTGCCAACCTATTATGATATTATCACAGATGAGACATATAAAGGGCGGATAGACCAGAATCTTCCTTTGGGATATTATACAAAAGATATTCCTGCAGGATATGATGTAGATAACCCCCAATTAGGTGTAGTAAATTTCGCTGACCCAGAATGGGCTTCTTATGGGGACCCATATTGTGCTATGAAAAAATGGGCTAAAACCCAGAATATCCAATGGGACGGGATTTTGTCTTATAATAACTTTTGTTAATCCGGTGGCTATTCACTTCGCTATCCCCTTACAAAAAGGTTTATATAATCTTTTAGGAAGATATTATCCCTATAGGTGCAAAGCTCGGATAAAAAAGTCCCCACTTTTCGGGAGACTATTTTTATTCTTTTTCTATTTTCCTTTCTTTTTCTATTTTCCTTTCCATTTTCTTTTATATTTTAATTCTTTTTTCTATTTTTATCAAAGATTTATCAAAGATTCGAAAGTGATTTCATAAATATTGTTTGAATATTTATGAACGAATTGGATGAGAAGAAGGAAGTGATACATGAACCACCGCTGCCGGCTGAGCTGGAGCCGTAAGAACCGCGGTTTTCTCTGGGAATTCGTTGATGATTCTGCGAATTCTCTCGGACAAATCCGCGTATATCATTTCCGGCTCATCCCAATTCTCGTATTCTCGATGGTCCATCGCTAAAGTATGAACGAGTTGATTCATCGTAACTCCTTGCTCTATCAATTTCTCTGTAATGTACTCGATGGTTGGAATGACCGGTTGGTCTTCTTGACTTTGAAAAGTAAGCGTATAATCGGCCATAACATCTTCAGGATCATGTTCGACGTCTTCCAGACGGTTCGTAAAGAGTCGCAGACCTAAAAGAGCGTAATTAGAGAAAGGTTCTCTAGTTGTACCTACCTCGCTATTCTCTGAGTCATTGTCATTAGTTTCATCGTCATCGTCATCTTCCGAATCGTATTCGCTGTCTTCGTCTTCATCATCTTCTTCTTCGTCTTCTGGATTTTTCTCGACCATCTGGGCCCGGCAACATGGGCATCCGAATCCGTTGTGAGCGACATTCATCATAAGACATTTCGCGTGAAATTTATGGCCGCATTCTGTAGTAACTGTATTAATGGAGCCTTCAATCTGGTCGTAGCAGATGGGGCATTCAATTGGTTCGCAAGACATTGTTGTTATGTTGTTATCTCTTGATGGGGCATATGTGCTGTTAATCAACTTGAAAAAAAGGAAATCAATTTTGTATATTATTTTGAATATTCTATGTTGATGAAAATATAAACTTCGTAATAGATAATAAAATCAATCATATTTATATATTCATATTATTTTACAATTTATAACAAAACATAGTTTTTACACCTTTTAACCTTTCAATTTCCGATTTATATAACTACGGCGATTACTCGGATATAAAAAAAGGCAATTTATCGGTTATAAAGTAACAGTTACCAAATGATATTCAAAGATGCCGACCCTTAAGGGTCGGCGTTTGAAATGTGAAATGGTGTAATATACGTAAAATATTCTTCATTGTGTGTTTCTAATGGATTAAAAATATTAGTATGAATGGATAGTATTTTTATCAATTAATTCAGATAGAAGGGTTTTATTTTTAGGATATATTCCTGGGATGCGATTCCCTTTTATAAATACAACTTCTGTTAGATTCCATAATGTATCAATATGCTCTTTATACATTATATCATTTAAAAACTGGATGTTATATGAATTTATCGGTTTATTCTTAAATGTAAAATCTACTCCGTCGTAATATTTAAATAATGACCCAATATTCCATCCATTTTCGATTATTTTTCTAGACATTAATACTTCTTTATTCCAGATGGCTTCATCAAATGTTGCCGCATAATTTGTAGTACTGAATATTTCACATTGAATCAAATAATCCAATGTTTCTCTATTCATGGAAAAAATATAAGATTGTACATGAGATTTATATAATGTGTCATTAAGTGTATTTATTGTACTACCAAATAATTTAATATTATTTTGTAATCCATTTAAATAAATATCCGTCCATTTTCCTTGAAAAGAATCTTCAAGAAAAGGACCAATAATAGATGAATTAGCAAAAATAAAATAGTCGTAATTCAAATATAAATCATTTGTTATCAATGCTTCACTCCATCCTCCAAAATCATACCCAATATTATCACGAAATAATATTTTAACATATTCTGGTACTGTAAATTTATTATTTTTATCATTAGATATTATAATAAATTCTACATTTTCATCTTGAAATATACAATTATTTAAAAAATAATCTACTCTATCATTCATAGTATGAAATACATACAAAACAAGTGTTTTCATTTATATTAATACAATACAAATAAAATATCAATATATAACGTATTTTTAATTTTCATTCATGTACTTTGAAATGGACCACACTAGGATATTCCCCAAATGTATATTCTACTTGACCTAGACGCCAGTTCCTCTGGAACAATTCAAATTCTCCCGTCCGTTCATCTTGCGATATTTCACGTGTTTGCCACCTTATCAGTTGTAAATTATTTATTTCGGGGACCAATTCTCTGTCATAAAGAGTCATTGCGTCCCTAATTATCTCCGGGTTCTCCGTATTCCTATATTCTTGAATCAATTCTCCGATTTTGTCCTGAATACCTAATATCTTCGAATTCTTTTGTTGGACCTTTTCATCGATTTCTTGGCTGAAATATAATTCTTCATACTCCTTTTTAAGATTTGTCATATGGACGGTTTGAAATGTATACAATTCTAAATTGTCTTTGAATAAATCTACTCCTTCCCTTTCTGAAATGAAGCGGTAGAGAACATTCAATTTGTCCACGATAATTTCTTGTTTTATTAATTCGACAGAATCTCTATATTCGTCCAACATATTCGATACAGCATTATATTCGCCTCCAAAAAGTTCTATATGAAAAGCACAAGGGTGGCTTGAATCTCCGCACCTAGCCGTAAACGTTCTCGCTTCTGTCTTAAAAACAGAACCTACTGGTCTCTCGCAATATAAACATTTCGGTTTCAAAAGCGCCATTTTCATTTTGGCCTCTTTTTTCGTTTTCGATTTTTTAAAAATGTCGCGCTTTATTTTGTGGACACGCTCTTCATATAACTTTTTCAATTCATAAAATGTATGAAGGCATTCCATATAATTCGCTTTTTTCGAAACATTCTCGTGGTCTATACCCTCCTTGTCAGTTCTCCTGATTTCCGTAACAACATCGGAATCGGAGTCGAATTCTTGTAATGTATCTGGAACAGATTCGATAACTAAAAGCGGATTATTTCCACATTTTAAAATCCTAAGGTTCTCGATACCATCTAATTTGAGGGTCTTCATACGGTTGTTCTCACACCGCAAGATTTCTAAATCTCTAGGGAGGTCAGCCAAAGCATGTATCTGGTTGTCAGAAAGATTCAATTCTTTTAAACCTTGTGGCAATCCTTCGGCACTCCTAATAGCGTTATGTCTTAAATCCAAATCTATCAAGGATTCGGGCAATTGATGGATTTCCATCAAATAATTCGAAGCACATACCAATTTCGTGACACCCTTTGGGACCCCCTTTAAAGACGTAATATTTCCAGCAGCGAACCATATGGTAGTTATTCCTGTAAAATTACATTTCTCTAACACGGATAAATCGAGGTCGCCTGAAAGGGGCGTTCGAACATCAATGACGGTTTCTGTAGGGGCTAGATGCTCTAATATATCAAGAAATTCTGCTTGGGCTGTATTATTTTCTTCTAAAATCTGTCGCCTTTGTTCTTCTAGGAAACTCATATTAAAATATCAATACATTTTTATAACAATGAACAATAAATAAAATAAAGATTTTTTTGAATAATTTGTATGAATAAATTATTTCGAATAGACAATTTTTCAATAGGACAACCGATAACAATGCGTAATTTGAATAATGAATATTTAACTGTTTCAAATAATCATATTTTTTTTTCGAATGAACCTACACAATGGATTATTGAAAGTGATGAGAATGGGTCATATATAAAATATAATACAACAACCAATAGTTATATCGGTTGTCCTAATTCAGATAATAAACCATTTTTATATACGTCAAAAAATAAGTTTACTAGATGGACTATAGAACATATACAAGAAAACATTTATTTAATAAAATATTCTGGTGAAAAATTCGACACATCAGATATTTGTATAGTCATAGCAAGATACGATGAAAATATCGAATGGGCATTAGCTTATAATGATATTTGTATTATATATAATAAAGGACATCCTATTGAAACACAATTTCGCAATATTATACAATTGAATAATATCGGAAGAGAAGGAAATACGTATTTACATCATATTATTTCGAATTATAATAAATTATCGAATTTCAATATTTTTATACAAGCCGACCCATTTCCACATAATAATACTATTTTATTTGGGATAGATAATTATTTCCGTTTTCCAGAAATACAACCTCTTGGATTAAGATATCTAGAATCGATTAATATACCGTCTATCGAACTCCTTGAAAAATATAAAATACAAACCGAATATGGATTAAATTATGCGGTTTTTCCGGTCGATAATAATCTACGATTTTCAGATTTTTATGATGCTGGTATAGAAGGAATTAATGAATCGCATTATAGACGGTATCCTGAAGATAATTCAATATGCGAAGGGTTTTTAAAACGGTCTAAATTCCCTATAGAAAAAACTTTAGACGCCATTCCATTTACATTTTGCGCGCTTTTTTCTATATCTTCTTCAAAAATACGTCAGCATGATATTTCTATTTATCAAAATTTAATAAGAGAATTAACTATTTTTTATGACCAAGGAGGAGATAATGGTTATATATTGGAAAGATTATGGTTATATATTTTTGGTTATCAATAAATAGCCCTAGGGTCGGTCGTAGGCAGTCCAGTAATAGATGCGCGGCTAGCTATACTCGCTTGATGTTCTTTATAAAACCGGATTTTCGACAAAATATATTCTTGCTCTTTCAACTGTTTTTGATAGTTCTGTTCGGGTGATAATTTGCTTTTATGACAATTATAGAGTATTAAACATACTATAAAGA
>Ga0214919_10003206_pt1 | contig 24994 bp, 21 predicted proteins | sample LL1503_MetaG_FD_177994 | JGI IMG/M metagenome (GOLD analysis project Ga0214919, IMG submission 177994) | Freshwater microbial communities from Lake Lanier, Atlanta, Georgia, United States - LL-1503 | ecosystem: Environmental > Aquatic > Freshwater > Lake | place: USA: Georgia | collected... | reverse complement strand
TGGGGGTGGGGGGATGGAGTATACCAACTTTAAAGATAACTTTAAAGATAATTTAAAAGATGAATTCTACAACCTAATAGAAGAACTCCACGCAAATATGACAGAGTTTAATATTACCGATGAGAAAAAACTACAGTTAATTGAATATATTTCAACCCTAATAGAATCAGAGCTTGATTATGAAACAAAATTAAAAAATCTAAATGATTTTGTTGATAATCTCTTACAATAATTATTTGTATATTATTTGAATTTAATATATAAATATATTTATAATGAATATAAAGGAATACAAGAATTATATACTAAAATACGAATATGATAAATATGTTAATATAATAGATAGATTACGTCTACATATTCATCAATTTGATATTAATAAAAGTATTTCAATAAATGATAAGAACGTATATTTGAATGAATTATTTGAGATCTTAAAAAAATTAAATGTAATGTACAATTCATGTGTATTACAACCAGATATTTCTGACAACGATGATAAATTGATTGAAAAAATAAATAATGATAAAAAATTTGATATTATGCAAAATCACATCAAACAAATTAGATTAATTAATAAGGATACATATGTCTTAAGCGATAAGGTAAATATTCCATTAGATGATATAAAAATATTATTAAAACAATTAATAAATAATATTGGAATGTGTGATATAAGGAGTATTATAAATTTGTATGGAAATATTGTGTATGATGATGGTACTGAAAAATTATTCGATTTTTACAATAAAATATTTGTACCAATAAATGTGACTGAGTCGAAGTTTATAAAAATAGAACAGAATAGTAACTTTGATTTATTTAACAAGAATATATGTATTAAAAAAAATGTTAATTCAAAAGATGATTTTGTAGATAATATTTATGATATGTATATTAACAATGGATCATCTGTTGTTATAATAAAAGGTAACTTTATTAATGATGATATTAATATATATTTTAAGACATCTCAGATTACAAATATTAATTTATACAATAAGAGAAAACATGTTGAAATGATAATAGATGAATTAGATGAATGTGAAAGTAAAAGTTTCAAATTAAATATATTAAAATATTCGAGATTATCTGATATAATTACATTATCAATTAGTGATTATATAAAATATATTGATGAACTATATTTAAAATATATTAATATTTGTAATAAAACTATTACACAAATATTCAAAGACTTTATTGATAAACAAAATAATGCCAGTGATATTTATTATATCATACGACTGTTATTATTAGGCGATGAAAATTCAATTAATTTAGCAGGTATGATATTTAATTTATTAAAAGAAAAAAAATCATTACAAAATATTTGTGATGTTATTTATAATAATCTATCTTTTATGAGCCAATTAAGGTTGAAAAAAATTAATATGACATTGAAAGATTCAGTAACTATAAATTCAGGAACAAGTTCAGATACTGATTATAAAAAACAAATTACTCATTCCAAATATATGCCCGACAGTGTTAAACAATTTGCCCTAGAAAAGGTAGCCGAAATGAAACTTAATAATAATGATTATTATAAACAATTAATGTATGTAAAAACAATTATAAATTTTCCATGGACTAATCCAGATGACATAAATTTCTTTAAAAATAAATTAATCACCAAAAATTTGACTACTTACATGAAAGACTTGGAAACAAAAATGTCCGATTTAACTTTTGGACATAAAAAAGTTAAAGAACAATTAATTTTACAAGTATCCAGATGGATCTCTAATCCCGAAGGAAAAGGCTCCAGTATAGCATTATATGGCCCTCCAGGTGTTGGCAAAACTTTATTAGCAAAATCAATCGGCGATGTATTAGATATTCCTTTTATACAAATTACATTAGGTGGACAAAATGACGGCGAATTATTACATGGACATGGTTATACCTATTCAGGATCTCAACCAGGAATAATTGTTCGTAAGATGGCTGAAATTGGAAAAGGTAGATGTATATTATATTTTGATGAATTAGATAAATCTTGTGCGAAACACGGTGGATCAACTAATGAAATTTCATCAATTTTAATTCATTTAACTGATCCGAATATGAATAAATCATTTCAAGACAGATTTTTTCAGGGAGTTGATTTTCCTTTAGATAATTGTATTATCATGGCAAGCTTTAATGATCGTAAATTAGTAGATCCAATTTTATTAGATAGATTTATTGATATTGAAGTAAAGGCATATTCTGTATATGATAAAATAGAAATTATAAATAGATTTATGATTCCTGAATTAATTAAATCAGTTGGATTTAAAAGTGTATTAAAGATTGATGATGAAACATTAAAGAAAATAATTATTAACTTTACTATGGAAGCTGGAGTAAGAGATATTAAAAGAAAGATAGAATTAGTAATTATGAAATTAAATAAAGAATATATGTTATCTAGTTATCCAGATGTAGTATCATTAACTTATGATGAAATAGTAAAAATATTAGATGAAAAACCAATGACAAATGTAGTTATTCATGCTAGTCCGGAAGTTGGAATTATTAATGGTTTATATGCTACATCAAGTGGTGTTGGAGGAATAGTACCAATTCAAATAAAGAAAAATTATTCAAGTGATTCCTCATTTAATTTTAAATTGACGGGATCATTAGGAGATGTAATGAAGGAAAGTATTCAATGTGCTTTTACGGTTGCGATGAATTATATTAATGATACAAATTTAATTTGTGATAAGTTATTAAAAGATAAATTTACAAATGGATTTCATATTCATGCGCCACATTGTGGTACTCCAAAGGATGGTCCAAGTGCTGGAGCTGTCTTTACAATAGGATTTATTTCGATATTATTAAATAAGAAGATTCGAAATAATATAGCAATGACTGGAGAAATTGATTTGTTAGGTAATGTAACTAAAATTGGAGGATTAGATCATAAATTAATTGGTGCTAAAATGGCGGGCATAAATCTAGTCTTAATTTCCAAAGAAAATGAAGAAGATTTAAATGATATTATTAAGGATTTTAAAGATTTGTTTGATAGCACTTTTTCTTATAAAATAATTACTTCTATTCAAGAAGCAGTTATTGCGTTTCTCTTATAGCAGCCCAATCAGGATTGTAATAGAATAGAGGGATTGCTGGTTTAGCATCTACTAGCATAACCTTGGGAGAGATTTTAATAGCAGTAGATGCCATCGCACCAGCACCGCCCATCGCACCAAAAGCAGCACCATCCATAACTATTCCATCATCATCTTCTTCTGAACTGACCGCCATAGCAGAACTACCAATTGCCATGGCAGAAATGCTCATTGGTGCTTCCTCAAGCTTGGCTTTTGAAACATAACCAGGCTTTGATTTAGTTGGTGGACGAATTGGATTTTTGTTCCAAGTAATTTTAGCAGATGGACACTTTTCAGGAGTTAGCCCCTTGAGTTTATCATCAGTAACAATGATAGCATTAATCTTACTCTTTTTCAAATTGTAACACAACTCCAGAATAAAAGCATCATCGGTACTGCTTTTATTAACTCCGTGAAGAAAAAAATAGGGGATAAAATCCGGAATATCAACTCCTTCAACACGTTCACGAAACCGTTTAAGGTGAGAAGATTTACTAATCAGGATTGGCATCGTTTTATGTGTCTTGCACTGAGTAAAGTAATAATCAAACCATTTTATTATATCTTCTTTAGAATGTTTGACTAGAACATTCTCGCAATCTAGAATTGCAAAACCTGTCCATCCAGAAGATGGGGTAATATATGTTGTTTTTAACCATTCAATGGTCGACGCAAACTTAAAGGTAGGCATTGTATTCTATTAATAAGGTCATGTTTTTATGTTTGTTATTTCAATTTTTTTTTAAATATTATTTAAAAAAAAAAATTAGGATGAGCGTCACTACGTTCCAGCTACTAAGATTTATTAAATCTTAATAGAACGTCACTACGTTACAATTTTTTTTTAAATAATATTTTGTTTAAATATGTTAAAAAATTGATATAAATAATCTATCCATATAATATATTCTATTAATATAATCCAAAATGGAACTAGATACAACCTATTTCAAAATTAAATATTTCAGAATATTTAATAATGATACAAAACAAGAAATCGATGTTGATCCCTTATTGAAAGAATTAATTATGTATAAAAAATATTATTTACAAACTAATAAAGATCTACATTATGATCCAGATGTATTTTTTGATTATTTAAAATTATTATCTTCAAAATTTCCAAATAGTAAGTTTCATGTTTATTATAAGTATGAATACTTTAATCATGACCATATTAATACTTATATGAACCAATTGAGTGTAAATAATATGGAAATTGATGATAAATTAATGGGGAGGAGTTAAAATTAACTCATTAAAGTTGGTATACCGTTAAAGTTACCGTTAAAGTTACCGTTAAAGTTGGTATACAGTTAAAGTTACCGTTAAAGTTGGTTAAAGATTCTATCATTTATAGAGATAATAACAACAAATCAAACTTGAAATTATTATGATTAAAATCAACCATAAATTTTTTAAATTTATTTATAATTGACATCCAATTATTATGTTCTGATTCATACTTTGAACATAGATTTTTATGGTCTAGTTTTGTTTTGAATAGTTGATTTACTGACATGCTCAGTATTGCCTCAGTCATCTTATTGTCTGTTATTATATATTCATATTCTAATATTTTCTTATATGTTTTTGTAATTGTTACATCACTAATACTAAACAATTTGGATAACACCTTTTTATCAATGTCTAAATCAGCTTTTTTTAAAGCAATCATTAAAGAAGCACTTGCCACAGATGGTGGTTGATGCCCGCTAGCAATGTCTAACTTAGTAATATTAATTGATATCTGTTTAGCACTGTCTAAAACTATTGTTGGAATTTTTAATTTAACTCCAAAACGTTCAATATAATTAATTGCCAAATTACTTTTACTTTCATTCGCATATTTATAGTTGTCAATTAGATGATCATATTTACGATTGCCCTTTGTAATTTGCTTAACAGTTAAATCAAATATATCAGCTATTTCTTTTGTCGTTCTAGGTAATCCTTGATTTTTTGCCCCATTATACACACATGATGCTATTAAACTTCGTCGGTTTAATCCACGGATTATAATTGGCTTTCCTTTAGGACATCTAATATCACTTATATGTTTATATAAAATCTTCGCATTATCTTTAATTGAGTTTACTATTCCAGCTTTGTCACATTTTAAATCAATATATTGATGTACTTCGTATAAACTTCTCTCCTTGTAGGGCATTTGACTCCAATCATGAACCATTTTTATCTTGTCGTATTTGTGACTCTTAATATTGGTACCTAATGATGATTGTGGATAAAAATAACTGGTCGCATTGCCACATCGATCATTATCACCACCACCACCATCTTCACCATTAATCCATTCCGGATTTTTATCCAGGATGAATCCAAGGACAGAACCACAATCTTGACAGACAGATGCTCCTTTAATATCAACGATGATGTTTAAACTTTTGCAGTCTGTACATGTATTGTTATTTAGAAGTTTATCAGGCTTTGGAATTGTTTTTGATATGTTATCAAACTCTTTCCAGATGTCATCTAAATCAATTTCATCCATTTATATATAGGAAAATATTATTTGTTAAAAATATGTTTTTATATCAATTTTTTTCACAAAATTACAAAGTAAATTTGTGAAAAAAATTAATAGCGAGCAAAGCGAGATCCAATTTTTTTTTTAAATATATTTTTAATAAAATATGTTTAAAAAAATTGATAGCGAGCAAAGCGAGATCCAATTTTTTTAAGTTGGTAAATAAATGGGGTATAATTTTTCTTAAGACAAATAAAGCAAGATATAATGTGTTAAAAAAAATTAATAACCAGTCAAGCAAAATCCAATTCTTATAATTTAATTATTACATAAAATAATTAAATTTAAAATATACTTTGAATTTGGTTAATTAAATTACCAAGCATTGTACCTTGCTCAAAACTATTTACTTTTTTAGGAGCTTCAGTTGATGTTTCCATTGCTTTTTTAAGTGCACTTTCCACAGTTTTAGGAGTTGCTGGTTTTTTAGGTGATACTTTTTTAGGTAATACGGTTTTCTTAGGTGATGCTGGTTTTTTAGGTGATGCTGGTTTTTTAGGTGATGTTGGTTTTCTAGGTGATCTTGTAGAACGGGCAACACTTTCAGTAGCAGGTATTGTTACTGGTGCGGGAGCAACACTTTCAGTTGCGGGTACAGGAGCGGGAGCAACACTTTCAGTTACGGGTACTGATCTGGATGCTTCGGCTACAGCAGGAGGAGCAGGATTTTTGGGTGAAGTTCTGTTAGCAATAGCGGTTGCTGCTGAATTTATAGCGCTTTTACCAGCTTTACCAACGAATTTAGCGGCTGCTACGGCTCTTTCTTTGGCGGCTTTAGCAGCGGCTTTTAAATCATCAAGAACTCCACCACCTTCCATTCCATTTTTAAGAGCTAAATATTTAGCTTTATACTTTGAATATTTTTGTTCGTAATTCATTTATATATACTAAATTAATATAATTTTTTTTTATTAATTATTAACGAAACTATATAATTCACTATATATTTGTTTTACTTTCTTATTTTGTATTTTTCGTTGATTTAAACTTTTAGAATCTAAATTATTTTTTTCATTCTTTTTTAATAAGTCAATGATCATAAAATCAATGTTTTGAATTTTAGATTGTTCCAACTTGGTATCGTTTTTTGTGCTAAAAAAACCTAACATAATTTTCTCTTTAAATCTAAACTATATTAGATAAAAATTGAATTTCAAAATTATTTAAATATAAGGATAATTATATATTATAAAAATGTCACAAGAAGTTAATGATGATAATATCTTTAATTTAATAAATTTGCTATTACAAGGTGACTTGTACAAAGCAAATCGTGATTCATTTGCTCAATTTATCGAAGAGATAATTTACAAGGAGTTGAAAGATGGGCAAAATATATTTAGTGAAAAATACAAAAATAACAAGATTTATCGACACAAATTTCAGTTTGACAATATTGGTTTAAAGCCACCGGTAACTGAAAATGATGAATTAATGTTTCCGGAAAATGCTCGTATTAAGAATTTAGATTATCAATCAAAATTAGTCGCGGATGTTAAACAGGTATTAGAAATTGTTGATCTAGAAACAGAAGAAACAACCAGTAAAGTTATTGCTGAAGAAAAAGAAACTCCAGTAGCCAAAATACCTATAATGGTTAAATCAAAATACTGTATTACTAATATACGCAAAGATATACCTAACACTGAATGTCTATATGATCCTGGTTGTTATTTCATTATTAAGGGTGGTGAGAAAGTTGTTCTTCCACATGAACAAATTTGTTCTAACAAACCTCTTGTTTTTACTAAGAAAGATAATACTTATAAAAGTGGTTATATACATGAAGTAAGAATTAATTCTAAAGGTGTTGATATTCTTGGTATGATCAATGTTTTTGCTTTACAAATGAAAAAAGATGATTCAGTTGTATGTTTAACCAATCAATTTTCAGAAATCCCATTATTTGTTTTAATGCGAGCCTTAGGTATAACTACTGACTATGATATTATTAAATACATTGTATATGACATTAATGATTATGATATGGTTAATATGTTGCGTTATTCATTAGATAAGTCAGTATCAGAAGTGAAAGATATCAAAGGTCAAAATAAAGTAATTCGAACTCAAGAAGATGCCATTGAATATCTAGCAACCAAATTAAAATCAAGTAAACGATATTCAGAAACTGATGAAGCAATCCGAGAACAACAAAAGAAGATGCACGTTATTAAGATATTAGAAAATGATTTTTTACCTCACATGGGTAAAAATATTACCAATAAAGCAATTTTTACTGGATATATGTGTAATAAGATGTTAAATTGTGTACTTGGTAGATCTGAAATTGATGATCGTGATAGTTATGTAAATAAAAGGATTGATCACGTTGGAGTTCTACTGGGACAATTATTTAAGCAGTTCTACAAGAAGATGTTAAATGATTGTGCCAAGTTTTTTAACAAGAAAAATGTGAATGATGATGCTCCAATTAATGTTATTTCACAAATTAAACCAAATATTATTGAGAATGGTCTCAAGGCTGGTTTAGCAACTGGTTCTTGGAGTCCAAAGAAGAAGGGTGTGGCTCAATTATTACAAAGAATTTCATACTTACAAACCAATGCTTATTTTCGGAGATTCCTTACTCCATCCATGGACGGATCAACCAGTAAATTAACTTCAATTCGTAATACTGACAATTATCAAATATATTTCGTATGTCCAAATGCTACTCCAGAAGGACAAAAGATTGGTCTAGTAAAAGAATTGGCACTATCAACTAACATCTCATTAATGCTATACTCTCATATACCAATAATTAAGGATATATTAAAAGATTCAATGTATGAATTACAAGATGTTGAACCAATCAAGTTAAAACAATATGTTAAAATATTCTTAAATGGTGAATGGATTGGTGTAACTGATGATCCCTTTAATGTTAAGAAATTATTGGAAAAGAATAAGAGAAATCAGGGAATTCATTCCAGTGTTGGGATATCATTTGACATTAATAAGATGGAAATTAAAATATATTGTGATGGTGGGAGATTATATCGACCTTTATTAAAAGTAACTGATAATAATTTAGTGTTAACTAAGAAGATGTTAGATGATGCCAAAACTATGAAAACTTGGGATGAATTTATTTCAAAGTATCCGGATGTAGTAGAATATGTTGATTTAGAATCGACGGATACATTAATGATTGCTAGTGAATTTAGAAAGATTATTAGTGAAAAAAATAAGCATGCTATCGTCATTAAAGATGCAAACCCTCATGGTAACACTTTAAACAGATACAATGATACGGTTTATGTTAAGTATACTCATTCCGAATTACATCCAATGTTAATGTTAGGTTCTGTAGCATCATTACAACCTTTTGCTGAACATAATTTTTCCACTAAGAATCTTGTTTATTATTCACACATTCGTCAATCTATGGGTATTTATGCCACCAATTACAGATACCGTAGTGATATTAGTTTTATCTTATACCATCCTCAGAGACCCATGGTAACTACTCGATCATGTAATTATTTAAATACTGTTCATATGCCCTATACTGAAAATGTTGTAATTGCCATAGCATCATATTCTGGTTTCAATCAGGAAGACAGTATGATTATTAATAAGACTGCTGTAGATCGTGGATTATATCGAGCGACTGGATTCAAGAAATACAAAGTTAGTTTAGAGAAGAATCCTGCCACATCTCAGGATGAAATTTTTATGAAACCTGATGTAACTAAGACCACTGGTATGAAAGATGGAAATTATGACAAGTTAAATGAAAAGGGTTTTATTCCTGAAGAAACTACTATTAAAAATGGTGACATTATTATTGGTAAAGTAAGTCCAATTCAACCAACTGCTACCAACAAAGTATTCAAAGATGAGAGTGAAATTTATAAGTCAAATACTGATGGTGTAATTGATAAAGTATGGAGTGGAATTTATGATAATGATGGATATGAAATGTATAATATGAGAGTACGTTCTGAAAGAGTACCAGGTATTGGTGATAAATATGCTTCAAGATATGGACAAAAAGCAACAACTGGTGCTTTGTTAGTAGCAGAGGACATGCCCTATACTAAATCAGGAATGGTACCAGACTTAATTATTAATCCTTGCTGCTTACCTACACGTCAGACAGTGGGTCAATTAATTGAGATGTTTAGTGGTAAAGTAGGAGCAATCAGGGGTAAATTTATTGATGGAACACCATTTAAGAAAATGGATATTGAAGAATTAAATGATATTTTAAAAGAGAATGGATTTAGTGATTACGCAGAGGAAGAAATGTATTGCGGATATACTGGATTGAAAATGAAATGTAAGATTTTTGTAGGTGTATCCGCGTATGCTCGGTTGAAACACTTGGTGAAGGATAAGATACATGGTCGTGCTCGAGGACCGGTACAGATAATTTCTCATCAACCGCCCGAGGGCAGATCACGAGATGGGGGTTTCTAGATGTAAGCCCCAGCATGTTTAAAAAGCATGCTAGTCAACGGCATAGTTGGCAACATAATCAAATTCAGGTAAAGACTTATAGGTGTTACATATGTAATGCCCGCCGAAAGGTGAGCTCTCAATTCCAAGTTATAGCAGTAATGTTATAATGGCCGCGGGGAAAACTCGTGGGTACGGATATAATTTGGGAGATTAGTCAAGCCTGAGCCAAGCTTCCCACCAACATTATCATTTATTCGATGATGTTGAGGAAGAAGGTGCAGAGACTAGAAGGTTGTGGGTGGGGTTAATTTACAATTAATCCTGCTTAAGGTATAGTCCAGTCCCTACCGAGAGGTAGTTATAATTAAGTTAGCAATATCCTATGCCAAAAAGGTATTGTTGACGAGATTATGAGGATAATGATTTTGGAAGGAAATTTCCAAATGAATCCGGTATTAACGTTACGGTTTGGTGAAATGGAATGTTGGTCTATGACATCCCATGGAGCTTCAATATTTTTAAGAGAAAGAATGGTAAATTGTTCAGATGCTTATCAAGTACACATCTGTAATACGTGTGGTTTAATCGCAAGTAAAATCATTGATAAAGATATCTATATATGTACAGCTTGTAAAAATAATACAGATACATCTTTAGTAGAGATTCCATTTGCTACTAAATTATTGTTTCAAGAATTGATGGCAATTAATATCTTGCCAAGAATTAAAGTTAAGGAAAATGAATATATCGATGGAGTATAGAAAATTAATTTATTACATTATTATTTTATAATATAATATAATGAAAGCTGCCATAATTCTAAAAGATCCTACTAATAAAGTATCATTTACAGATTCCATAACTCCATCTATTCTTATAACTAATATTTTCCCAGAAGATAAATCAATTACGAATGATCCAATTAAGACAACTCAAAAAGCACTCATGAGATTATTACAAAATCAATATTCATTTATGCTTGAAAAGGAAAGATTAAATAATCCATTTATTTATAATAATATATACACATACATTTATCCTCTAAAAGCTGAGGAGATTGAGGGTTTTAAAACTAAATTAATTACATTTATAACAATTCCCGATTTAATTAAGAAATTTAATATGTTAACTTCAGAATCATCCGATATAATTAAATCATTAGCAAAAGATCCAAAATTATTAAGTTCTGTTAAGATTCCCGCAAATTCTTTAATAGATAGAGCACCAATTATTGGCGGAGATTCAGAGTCGTTGGAATCTCAAAATGGAATATATTATTCAAAATATCTTAATTATAAAATAAAATTTTTAGAATCTCAAAAAAAAATTTTAGATTTGGAACAAAAAATAAAATCATATAATATATAGATGCCCTACGAATTTAAAAAAGTAAGTGATGGTTGGAAGGTTTGTAAACAAGATGATATGAAAACATGTTTTTCTAAAAGAGGATTACCATATGATAATGCTCTTAGACAAATGCGAGCGATTATTATATCGGAAAGAAATAGAGGGATACCAGTTAAGACTAGTCGGAAGGGGATGAGAAAGGGTAGTCGGAAGGGTGTGAGAAAGGCGAGTCGGAAGGTATCAAGGAAGGTGAGTCGGAAGGTATCAAGGAAGGTGAGTCGGAAGGTGAGTCGGAAGGTGAGTCGGAAGGGCGGTAAATAGGGCGTGTAATATGGTATCATATGGGGTGGTAAAAAAACTTTAAAGGGTTTGGTTTATAATTCCCAATTAATCTCCCGCCCAAACAACCGATAATACTCATCATCTAAAATATCAAATATACCGCTACCATGAAACCCTCGATAAGCACTTAAAGGACTAGGATGAATCCCTTTAATAATAACATGTTTTTTTTCATCAATAAATTTGATTTTTGATTGCGCATTATTTCCTAATAAAACAAAAATTACTTTTGGTACCATATTTGATATATTATTTATTAATTGATTAATATATTTCATCCATAAATTTTTATGAGAATTTGATTTTCCTTCTAAGACTGTTAATGCTGTATTTAACATTAGAAATTGATTATTTTTTACCCATTTACTTAAATCACCTACTTTTGTATCAATGCCTAATTCCTTGAAGATATTTTTTAAAGATGGTGGTAAGGAACATTTTTTAGGAACTGAAAAGGATAATCCCATGGCTTCACAATCATTAATGTATGGATCCTGACCTAATATAACTACTTTGGTATCTTTCAATTCAAAATACTTGAAACATTCAAAAATATGTATAGGTTTTGGTAAGATTGGAGTTTTATATGAGTTTAATTTATTTATGATTGAATCTAATTCTGGTGTATTTAGTGATGAATTCCATGATTTTTTAGTATCTTTGATTATAATATTTTTAGTGATCATAATATAATTAATGAAAAAAAATGATTAAATATACATTTAAATATAAATATATACATATACACATATATATGAGCACTGAGTTTTACACCAAAAGAATCCCATATACAGAAAAGAAAGGTAAAGGTAACATTTGTTTAGAAGTTGAGTTACAGAGAGTAGCTCATAAATATGATTTTACACCTGAGATTTTCGATGTATCATTTTACGATGATGAATGTGTTATAGTAATGGAAAATCTTGAGGAATTATGTTTAGCGGATAAGTATGGAGATTTAGCGGAACATATACCGATAGAATTATGGAAACAAATTCGGTCAATCTTGAGTACATTATTTGAGGAAGAAGGAATAGAATATATAGATATTACTCCTTATAATTTTATAGAAAAGGAAAATAAAATATATATTATAGATTTTGGAGATGCTTACTATACTCATAAATCCAAGAAAGTTAATTGGTTTTTAAAGGAAGTATTAGATGGTTATAATGGATGGAATCCTGATTTTAAATAATTTTTTTATAATATAATTATATATTATATAAATGGCTACTAATATAAATATTGTTATTATAAGAGGTGGACAAGTTTTTGCTACTACGGCTGCTCCAGCACCAAATAATTTACCATTTGTTAACTTAGGGGGGGGTGCTGTTGTAGTAGATAATATAGCTACTAGACAATTAATTAAAGCTGCTATGGCCGCACCTGCTTTTACAAATCCAGGAATTATTGATGAAAATAAGATGAGACTTTTATTAAATATTGAAATTATACCTGGCGCAGCAGCATCTCATTTTGCTTTTTATAGAGTAAATAATGTTGAAAGTATTTTAAGTAATGCATATAGTTTACAAAATGGTCCATTTAATGCAACAAATCCAGCTGGGGCTGCTGCTATAAACAATATCCCATTACAACAAATACTTGATTGTTTATTTGATACCGGTGAGCTTCCAGTTACTCCTGATGTGGTAGCACCCGCCCCAGCAGCAGAATCCCCACGAAGAACAAGAAAAGAAAAATATGTGTTAGTTGATTCATGGTGGCCCTTTGGATGGCCTTTTGGACGATATGGACCCTTTAGAATGCCCCCATTAATATCCCAAGATTCATTAAGAATTCCCGTAAAATCAGCCATGCCTTCAATGGCTCCCACTGTTCCAAGAACAGGTGCTCCAACTGCTCCATCTGCACCTAGAGCACCTAATCCAAATGATGCTCCAAAATCAGCAAAGGCACCTAGAGCACCTAATCCAAATGATGCTCCAAAATCAGCAAAGGCACCTAGATCACCTAAGGAACCAGGTGCTAAATCATCACCAAGAACTAGAAACTCTCCTAGAAAACAATCACCCAATGGATCAACCCGTGGCAGATCTCCTCGAACTGGCTCACCACGTGGTCGATCACCACGAACTGGCTCACCACGCGGTCGATCACCTGGTAGAATGTCACCTAGAATGTCACCTGGTAGAATGTCACGTGGTAGACGTGGTGGTTTTTATGAAAAATATTTAAAATACAAAACAAAATATTTAGCCCTCAAGAAAGAGTTAGGTTTATAAAAAAAAATGAATTTTACAAGATTATAAATATATATGTATATATTTATAAAATGATTATCACTGAATACAAACCAGTTGGTGTAACATGTGGTGAATTAATAAAAAAATATAAAGATGAAGAAAAAGCATATGTTGGTATTTTAGATCCTATGGCTCACGGTTTAATAACAATTTTAACTAATTCTGATATTCATAAAATGAAAGATTATATGAAGAAAGATAAATTATATCGTTTTAAAATGATTATTGGAACTAATACTGATACTGATGATATTTTAGGTATTCAAGTTTTAGATAGTAAATCAACGATAGTTAATATAAAATTAGTAATAGATTGTTTTAATAATTTTAAATCTTCTTATAAACAAAAATATCACCTCTTTTCATCTTACAAATTAAAAAGAAAGTTTGAAGGTAAACGAATGCCCCTGTGGTGGTGGTTAAGTAATGGATATGATATTCATGATGATGAAATACCTGCGAGAACAATTAATATTCTTGAAAAGAAGATTGAAAAGATTGAGACAATTAATGGTAATAAATTAAAGGATGAATTTATATCTAAAATAGAAAAGATTAAAGATGATAAATTTCGTAAGGAACAAATAATAAAACAATGGAAGGAATATGAATTTAATCTGAAATATGATGTATTTAATTGTCTAGTATATGTTTCATCCGGATTTTATGTACGACAATTTGTGAAAGATATGAGTGATCAGTTGGGAGTTAAATTATTGGTGACGGATATTGAGCGATTGGCTATTTTGTAAACTGATTAACTGATTTAACCTATTTAACTGTTTACAACCGCTGATGACAACCACTGATGAGTACCACTGATGACAACCGCTGATGACAACCGCTGATGACTACCGCTGATGGGACCACTGATGAGAACCGCTGATGAGTACCGCGGATGACTACCGCTGATGAGTACCGCTGATGAGAACCGCTGATGAGAACCGCTGATGAGTACCGCTAATGAGTACATCTGACGGTAGCTTTAACGGGAGCTTTAACAGGGAAATTTTATATATCCACCAACCCACTTCGTAAATTCTTCTTTTTCCGAGTCAATAACTTATCTACTACTTTCTTTTCTTCAAGTGGTACAACTACCTTTTCTTGATTTTGTTTATATTGCTTCTTATTATATTGTTGCTTCTTAATTCTTTTAGAAGCAGCAGCTGATTTCTCCCTAGATTGTTGTATTTCTGGAACATTCTTTTCAGCAGAACCTGTATTCTCTTCCATTATATATTGTATATAGTTTAGATTAAGATAATAAATTTCTATTTTCAATTTTAATTATTTTATAATCATATATGTTGTACGATACAATAAAATGGGATAAATTTATGAGTTTATATTCTGACGTTTTAACATCAACACCAACAGATGAACTTTTTATTTATGAAATTAATACATATAAATGGGATGACTATATAGTAAAATTTGTAGATAAAGCAATACACGATAATGAAAATTTAGATAAATGTTTAGAATTATTAATCAAAATTATCTTCCAAAATACAAATGAATGTATGTATTTTGATGAATGTTTAATTATTAGATTATTAGATGCTGGTGCTAATTTTCAAATTGATAAATTATTTAATCCAGAATATTCTAATGATTCATATAATGTTTATATACTTGGTATTGGTACTATAAAAAGATATATAACTTTATATGATGAGACACTATCATATCCTTTACGAGGAAAACTAATAGATTTATTAATGAAGAGAAATCTAATAGATATAAATAAATATGCTGATTGGAAAAATGTGGAAGCAAAAGATATGGATAAATATGAAAAATATGATAAAGTTAAGGAAAATAGAAGATTAGAAATATTAAAGTATTATAGTGATGGTTTAAAGATAGTTTTAAGATAGTTTAAAGATAGTTTTAACATTCCCCCTTACTCATAGAAATATACTCAACATATTTTTTCCTTGCATCACGATCAATACAAAATCCTAATTCGACACTTAAAAATTTACCATTAAAAATTCCATAATGATAAATAAAGGCTTCAATACCAAAATGATTCAAGAAATCAGCATAATAATAATTTTCATTAACTAACCAATAGAGTGTTGTTTTAGAGACTAACAAAGTTAACATTCTTTTGCCTTTATTTCTATTGAAAGTTTTTACACTTTTATAATCCTTAATAATGTTAAAATTACATTGTTTACGATTTCCTAAATCATCACCAATACAATGAAATAATTTTGATTTAATTATTTTTGAATTATCTCGTGTATCTTTATATATAAATTCATCTTCATTATCTTTTTCATCAAATAAATCACTATAAAAAAAATCTCTATTTATATTTAATACATTCAAATCATCAATTAATTTATATTTAAAGCAATGATAATCAGCATCATTAAATAATCCAAATGGATTAATCATATTATTATTTGGATATAATCCATAAAATTGTCTTAAGATTCCTTCTGTTAAATCTTCACTTTGGGTATGATACAATAAAGATTTTTTTGGTAAGACATCCATATCAAAACAATTCAAAATATCTATTTTAGTAATTGGCTTCATTATCATTAAATAATCTAATTTATTAATATCTAATTCAATATCTTTATTAATTTTAATATACAAATTTTCTTTTTTATAAATCAAATTAAAAACATTACCATTTTTTTTTGCTATATATGAATTATTTTCATAGTATAAAATATATACTGTATCAGGAGTATCAGTATTATTTATTATATTAATCATTTCATCATTAATTGGAATATAGGTTGTTATTGGATCCGGAAATATATGTTGATCTTGAATATACTTATCTAACCATTTATTTTTTTTATATTCATGAATTTTTATTCGATCCGTATAAAAATTTTTCATTAAATCATTTATTTTAAATGGTTCATCAATAGATGGTATTGGATTCTTCGTATAAAATGTTATATATGGTTTATAATATATTATATCAGATGGTAATGGTAAAAAAATATTTGGCAATTGTTGAAAGTAGGTAAAAACAAGAGCATTTTTATTTTCAAAAATATTTTTATATATTTTATCAAAAATGGTTGAATCTTGATTAAATTCTTGAATTTGATTAAATAATTTAAGGCAATCATCTTTTTTTATATTTTTTATATAGCATAAGAAATAAAATAACATACCTAATTTAAAATAGTTAAATGATTTTGGAAAAAAATGACAATCTTGAGTATCCATTTAATATATATATATTTTAGTATATATATAATACTTTAAAAAAATTCTGTTAAAACACAATAATGATCTGATATATTTGTTTTAACAATTAATGAAAAAGAAACTCTCATAGATGTATTTTTTGATAATAAAATAAAATCAGTTTGATCTAATTGTGAAAGATTAGTCGGAATATTTGTTCGATTGGTATTAGTAAAACTTTCTCTTAAATATTTAGTTCTTTCATCCCATTTAAGGTATCTCGATGGATTATTATTTCTTTTAAATAAATTAATATTAAAATCTCCGCACAATACGACATTTGGGGTATCTTTTACTAAATCAAACAAGACATTTGATTGGGCGATAAGAGGATTATCTTGAATTTTCAATGATACATCATTAAAGTATTCCCAATGAACATTATAAATATTTATTAATTTATTATTCCAATTAATGGAAGCATTAATAATATTTCGATTTAAAAAAGTATAACCGTATACATTAGTGCTTTCAAATTTGATTTTACTATAAATTCCATTAGCTAAAAAATAATAATCATTTTTTTCTAATTTTAGAAAGTTTCCATTTTGTGTCGATCCAATCACACTATATTTATATCCAATATTACTCATTAATTGATTAAAGTATTTAAAGTTAAATGTCTTTCTAATATATTCCAAATCTGTAATATCTTCTTTTATTTTATCTTCACATATTGGTACTAATTCTTGTAAACATAATATATCAGCATCTAAACCCTTAAAGAAATCTATAAATCGATTTAAATCTCTCGGTTTCTGAAAAGGATTTAATGCTGTACCAAATAATGGAGCGATTCCTTGATTACATCTTGTAATAAAATTATGAATATTGAATGTAGCTATTCTTAGTTTTTTATTAGGATAATCTTTCTTTCTAACAACAATTGGTTCAATATCACAATTAATATCTGGGAAGGATTCACCTGGATATAAATATGGTTTATCAGAACTGTATATTACTATATTTGGATCATATTTCATCTTTATTAATTCTTCCATTGATGGATAAATAACATCATTATCTGATATATTATTTAATAATTCATAATATACACTGGTAGTATCTCTTTTCAAATAACTTGTTCGATCTAAAAAATACTTATCACTTACTTTATATTCCATATTAATCCATACTTTAATTTGTTCAATAGTTAAATCAATCTTATATCTAATTTTTAAATAAAATTTTATTGTTTCTAAATATCTATTCGTATCTACATCTGTGATATTTGTCGTATTATCTTTATCATTAAATTTTTTTGTTTGTTCAGGAATACTTAATTTATAATTTAACATAAACATCTGTCTTATTATTAATAAATCAGTTAATTGAGCAGGGCGTTCACGTATAAATCTTACTTTAATATCATATTTTAATCTTAATATTTTTAAACCCATAAAGTAATAATAATATTTTGGATTTAATACTAATTCAGTATAATCTGTCGCTCCCATTATTTTTGCTCTTGAATTTAATTCAGTTAACCATTCATCATTAAATTTATAACTAATATCTATAGTACCATCTTTATTTAAATCTTTAATTTTATCATCATCTATTGAATTCGAATTTAATAATATACCATCAATATCATTTGCTTCACGAATACCATGTGAAAATAAAACAACTGAACTATTTAATAATAATTTTTCTAATTCTAACATGCTGTATCCGTACATGAATTCCTTAATTTTGTTAAAATTATTAATTGCTTTTGACATTTCAAGTAATCTCCAAGACTTTTGTTTTTCTAAAAAATGTATTGAATTTTCATGAAAGAATATTCCAGCATATTCATATGATTGATTACTATTATCAGATACATGTAAATAATCATATCCTCTTGGATATCTATCATCTTCTTTATCATAGGTTGTCGTTATAATATCTTCTTTAACAAAAATATCTCTTAATTCCATTTTAAAGTTGGCACTTGATCCATTAATATTAATATTATTTTTAATACTTTCATCATTTAATGAATATACGATAACTTTAATAGAATTAACAGAATTAATATTAGTAAACCCGAGTCTATTAATTTTATATAAGATTTGTGTATTACTTTTCATTCTTTTTTCATTGGCATATAATTGATATACTAAATTGTATGCCATAAAGTAATTGATTTTGAGATCCTTTACATAATGAATTTTTCCTTTTTCATTCAATGAATCAATTAATTTATCAACTTGTTTTGGATGTTTTAATGCCGCTGGATATACAACAATAATTGATATATTTGTCATACTTTTTATATAATAATGAATTACATCATCATTTAATTCTTTAGGAACATTAATGTATTTGTTTTCTTTTGCTAATTTTTTAATTGGTTCGAAATAATCATCTATATTTATATTATCATATAATGGCTTTATTTGTGTTTTACAACACCATTCAATATTTCTACTCATAATATAAATGAATAAAAAAAAATTGATTTATATTTTATATACTTAAACACTTAATATATTTAATGGAAGTCATTAATTCTACAACCGAAATTACAAAATCAGATGTTACACATACTGATATTAAAAAACCAAAAAACAAATGTTCCGTCTGCAATTTAAAGTTGACTCCCGGCATGAAATTTATTTGCGAATGTGATAAAACAAAACAATACTGTATCACTCATTATTCGCGTGAAGGACATGTATGTTGTCTAGGGGTTAAGAAATTAGAAGTGATTGGATGTGTTAAGGCAAAACTTGCTGAAAGAATTTGAGACTCGCCGATGCTCTTCCTAATTCTTTAATTTATTACGATAAATTAAAAAACTGAGACTCGCCGATGCTCTTCCTAATTCTTTAATTTATTACGATAAATTAAAAAATTGAGACTCGCATTTTGCTCTTCCTAATTCTTTAATTTATCTTCATTATATTACGATAAATTAAAAAATTGATTTATACATTTATTCTAATTAATATTTATATTTATTAAAATATGTTTCTAAAAAATAAAGAATCATGCTATTATCATTTTGTGAGTAATCCAAATAAAAAAATATTATCTTTTGATTTAGATTCTACTTTAATTGAACCAAAATCTGGCGCTAAATTTCCAAAAGATGCCTCTGATTGGAAATACATCTATCCAAATGTAAAGTATGAATTACTCAGATTAAGCAAGATATATAATCTAATTATATTTACTAATCAAAAAGGACTAGATGATCAATTCAAGCGATTACAATTTAATACCAAATTAAATGATATTTATTTAGATTTAGGTTTTGAAATTAGTACATTTATCGCAACAGATGATGATATATATCGTAAACCACATACTGGTATGTACAAATTATTTTTAGAATTATCTAAATTTAAGGATGAAGATATTGATGATCTAATATATTGTGGTGATGCTGCTGGTAGAAAATATTCAGATGGAACTAAAGATTTTAGTATTAGTGATTATTATTTTGCCTTTAATATAGATGCTATTTTCAAGTTACCAGAAGATATTTTTAAACAACCTAAAAAAGATGCTAAAATTGTAGACTTGTATGATACAATCGATCTTAAAAAATATATCACCAAAGATTCATTACCTGATAGTATAATTAAAGGTGAAAAAGAAAGAGAAGTGATTCTATTAGTTGGTTTACCAGCATGCGGCAAATCAACTATTAGTAAAAAGTATTATTCACATTATAAAAATATAAACATGGATACAATAAAGGATAAGAAGAAAATGATGGCAATATATAAAGATAATATAAGTAATGGAAATCCAATTATCGTGGATAATACTAATACTAAAAAGGATACAAGAAAAGAGTTTATAGAAATTGCTAAATCGAACAAGTATAATATTAAGATAATTTATCAGGATATTCCTTTTGAAATTTGTAATCATTTGAATAACTATAGAGTCGAAACTTCTGATAGCAAAAAGATATCTATCATTACTTATCGAACTATGTTAAAATATTTTGAGGTACCTACTGAAGATGAAGGTAAAATCATAAAATTAAATAAAATATATGATTTTAAAGATGATAATATTAATAATTTTAAATTTAGTTAATTTATTTCTTATTTAATTGTAAAAATTAAATTTAGTTAATTTATTTCTGATTTAATTTTACTATTGGTAAAGCATCTTGTTTTTTAATTGCTTTTTCTCTAGGAGTAGGTACTGGCTTGGGTGATGGTTTGGATAATTTTTGAGAAACTGGTTTGGGTGATGGTTTTTTATTTGCCGCTTTAGGTGATGCTTTTGATACTTTCAATTTAGGGGTAGATTTGGGTGATAATTTGGGGGTAGATTTTGGTGATGAAACAATTGATTTAACTCCGGTTATTTTCTTGGGTGTTATTTTTTTAAAAGGAGCAAAAGTGCCGAATTTAGGTCCAAAAATTAATGGTTCATCAATGGCTCGGTGATCTTTTTTGTATAAAGGTTTATTAGAGGTGGGTGTCAATGGTTTAAAATTTTTAGATCGGCCTGCTTTAAATGAAGGAGCAGAAAAACCATATTTGGAGTCATATTTAGATAAATCTTCAAATTGTCCATTTACTTTAGGTAACATACAAAAGTTATTTTCGCACGATTCTTTAATTTCCATTGGATTTAGGGGAGAAAATTTTTCTTTGTATGATTTAGTATCTTGTTTATTATTACCATAAGTATCATTTATACCATCAAATGGAGCAAAACTTCCATATTTTGGTTCAACAACTTGTACTTTTTCAACGGAGCGAAAATTTTTTCTCATTTCATAATGGATTGGTTTTTTACCTACATTATATTCAAATTCTGCTGATCTTTTTTGTACAAAAGAAGGAGCATGAAATTCACTATTTGATTTATATTCAGCATTTACTTCATATTGAATCGTGTTATCAATGCTACAAAAGTTTTTATCACAGCTATTAATTACAGTATTATCTATATTTGAAAATGATTCAGCATGATTTGGTTTCTTAGACACTGTGTATTTATCACTACCAGATTCGCGTTGAACAGATTTAGGAGTAGTATCTTTGGCTCCATAAGTAGAACCAGATGATGGACTGTAAGATACATCATCTTTATCTATACTACAGAAAACTTGATCACAATTATTACGATCATCTTTACGATCTATATTACCAAATAATTCATTGTTACCAAAGTATTCAAACTTGGTTTCATATGGATTTTCAATATTGGAATATTTTTCTTTAACAGGAGGAGAATTGGTGGATACGATTCTGGGTATTAATGAAGGTATTGTTGATATTTCTGGTAGTTTGGGAATTGATGAAGTAAATAATGATTGTAAGTTTGTTAAGACATTAATTGGAGAATCAGATGGTGTTGGTTTAATTTTCTTTACATCTTTAACACTTTTAACACTTTTAACACTTTTTATACCTTTTACATCTTTTAATTTGAGAGGTAATTCTCTTTCTAAATGGGGTGATAAATTCTTAACAAAATTTTTAAATTCAACTTCCGAATTACGTGGTAGAGGGATATCTTCAAAGAGAGCAGATTGGTAGCTAGTTGAATCTAGATTAGTTTTTTTAATGGAATCAGCACTTATAAATTTAAACTCTTTTGATTCTATTTTATTATCAAATGATGAATATTCTCTTTTACTCATTTTATATATTATTTATATATAAATTAAATATTATGAAATTCAAATTATATTTCTAGTAAAAACTCTTATATTTCTTAAATTAATCTCTTTATTTGGAACCGTTTGTTGTAATGTAATAAGGGTTCCAAAAGCATTTACAGATACATGATAATAATCAGAAACTGATCCTAATTTCATTCTAAATGTTTCTGAACCATTATCTGTTACAATTATTTCTACATCTTTAATTTTATCCATAAAAGCATCAATACGATTATAGATATCAATATGTGCGATTACTTTTCTTACTGGTAATTTTAAACTCACATATTCTCTAGTACCATTTTTTTTGCTAGTAGAACATATTGATCTGGTGTGTCCTTGTAAGCAATTAAACATTGGCGCTCCTGGAAAAACAGAAGATGTTTTAATATCACTTGCTTTGAATTTGGTATCTCTAACTATTGGTATATCATAGATGTTTTCATCATATTTATTTTGAAGATGAATTACATTAGGCTCTGTTTTTATTTTAAATAAATCATTCATTGAAAACATAGAATTTAAAATACTTAAATATCCTTTATTGTTATCAAATGTCATACCCAAGAATTTAACTTTATTTTCAGCATCACTCAATTCTAATCCTTTACTACTTTCTAATGATAAATTACCATTCTTTAATTCCATTGAACCCTTCATTTCTTTCCCTTTTTTTAATTTAGTTGTATCTTTTAAGTTATATTTAGATGATGATAAGTCATTTACATTTGTCTTACCAGTAATATTAACATCTGATGAAAAAGTAGTTTCTGGTACTTCATCCCCATTATTTTTTATATTAACAACCTCTGTACGACGACCTTTATTATTTTTTATAAATTTCCATCCAGCTTTGGGTGTAGCATGAAGTTCAGATACTGAATCTTTGGAAGAGATGTAGTTATTGTCGGGATCGTTTGATAGATATATTTTTTTACTATCACCTAATTTAATTTCATCTGATTCGATTGAGATTGTTTTTAATTTATCTAATTTACCATTTAATGTTAATTTCTTACCATTACCAATTACTACTTCATCACCATTTGCTAAAAATACATTATTATTATTATTTTTTAATAATAGATCCTTACCTAATATAATTTGAGAATCGGTTACTTTATCAAAGCCACGATATATATTTAAGCCATCTTTAGTTTTTTCAATCATTGGATTTAAATTTTTGGTACGGACTCTTACATTATCGGTATCTATCATTAAACCATTTAATGGTTCTCCGGGAGGGCCAGGAGGACCAGGTGGACCACTAATTGCTTTTTTTTGTTCTTTAGTTAAATCTGAAAACTTTAGAGGGGGAGCTTGGAGAGCTTTTTTTTCTTCTTTAGTTAAATCGGCAAATTTTAAAGGAGGGGCTTGTAATTGTTTTTTTTGTTCAGGTGATAATGTTGCGAAAGTGAATGGGAGTTTTTTTGACTCTCCTTTTTTTGACTCTTTAGGACTATATTTTCTTCGAAGCAATTCTAATAAGTTATTGTGATAATTAATTATATTACTTAAATTTGATTCGATTTTTTCTTTATTATCCGTTTTAATATTCTGATATTTGGTCTTTAATTGTGAAATCGCTGTATCATGAATATTTTTAATATTGTCTTCAGCAGAATCAAGTAATTTATTTATTATATTTTCATTGGAACTCATTCAATTATATATATTATAATATATATAAAAAATTTAGAAATAAGAATTCTAATTAAAGATTGTAAACCATCTATTAAAGTTTGTATACCATCTATTAAAGTTTGTTAACCATCTATTAAAGTTTGTAAACAGTTCATTCGGGATCTATTTATTTACCTTCTTAATATTCTTTTCAACCTCAACTTGAAGCGCCATTAATTGTTTATTAATTTTTCTTAATAATTCATTTGGATCTTCTTCTGATTTAGTAGGTGATGGTTTAGGTGATGGTTTAGGTGATGGTTTAGGTGATGGTTTAGGTGATGGTTTAGGTGATGGTTTAGGTGATGAAACTAAGGGTTGTTTTTGGATTTTTTTAATTAATTCTTGAGCTTTTTCTAATCTTTGTTTGGTATTAGGGGACGAAACTTTACTTATTTCTTTGGAGGTTTTTTCTTGAACTTTT
>Ga0214919_10003204_pt1 | contig 24995 bp, 28 predicted proteins | sample LL1503_MetaG_FD_177994 | JGI IMG/M metagenome (GOLD analysis project Ga0214919, IMG submission 177994) | Freshwater microbial communities from Lake Lanier, Atlanta, Georgia, United States - LL-1503 | ecosystem: Environmental > Aquatic > Freshwater > Lake | place: USA: Georgia | collected... | reverse complement strand
TGTCAACATAATCTATTGACTACATTGCCAGTTTTACCATACCATTTAGAAATATTACGTTGCAGCAATAATCTATTGATTATATTGCCAGTTTTACCAGATAGATTAACGAGATTAGACTGCAATGATAATCGATTGACTACATTGCCAGTTTTACCAGATAGATTAACGAGATTAGACTGCAATCATAATCAATTGACTACTTTACCAGTTTTATCACCTACTTTAGGAGAATTACATTGCAATCATAATCAATTGACTGCATTGCCAGCTTTATCGCCTACTATAGAGCATTTAGATTGTCAACATAATCAATTGACTGACTTGCCAGCTTTACCACCTACATTAGAGGTTTTGAAATGCAGCAACAATCAATTGACTGACTTGCATCCTTTACCCCTTCTTTTACATAATTTATTTTGCAGCAACAATCAATTGACTACATTGCCAGATTTACCTGTTTTAGAGCATTTGGATTGCGGTAATAATTCATTGACTACATTGCCAGATTTATCACCTATTTTATATTTTTTATATTGCAACCATAATCAATTAACTACATTGCCAGTTTTACCACCTTCTTTAATGTTTTTGCGTTGCAATCATAATCAATTGACTGCATTGCCAGATTTACCCAGTTCTTTAAATGAGTTACATTGCAATCATAATCAATTGACTGCATTGCCAGCTTTTTCCATTCATTTACATCATCTACATTGCAATCATAATCGATTGACTACATTGCCTGCTTTGTCACCTTTTTTAGAAGAGTTACATTGTGAACATAATCGATTGACTACATTGCCTACTACTATACTACTATATAGTTTAGAAGTGTTATATTGCAACCATAATCAATTAACTATATTGCCTGATTTACCACCTAGAGTAATAGAGTTACATTGTGAACATAATCGATTGACTGCATTGCCAGATTTACCACCTACTTTAGTGTATTTGGATTGTCAAGATAATCGATTGACTACATTGCCCGATTTACAAAATATTGAGACTTTGCTTTGCAGAAAAAACCCTCTTATTCCAGAGGCAATAAGAAGGGCTGTTGCATGTTATGAAAGGACGGGTAGTCAACCTGAAGAATTGGCATATTGGAACCAAAAACTTCACGATTTAACAGAAGGTATGTATGCTCTTATGCCACATCCTGTTGTCTCTGGTAGAGAAGAGGACCTTGAGTTCAATACACCGCATCATAGAGTCACTGGCATACCGTATCTTACAAGAGATATAAGAAGTTTCTTAGGTGGTAAAACACGAAGAACACGAAGAAAACGAAGATCACGTAGGTCGTATAACTCGCGTAGGAGGAGATGAACTAATAAAATGAGCATTATTATGACAAACGCATTCTTAATTATACAGCACTGTTATTGGATATCACATTCTTTTTTTTTGGAAACAGCATATCGATCAACATTTTTGAGAATGCAGTTTATATGATGCATCATCGAGCACAGTTTTTGGGCCGTAAGCTTTAGGTTCTCAGTTTTAGTTTGTCTTCATTTTAGGAGGTATATTGAAATTCGTTGTTTAAAAACCGAAACTCTCTTTCATAATCTCGGTCTTACTCGGTCCCTGTTTCTTCTCGCTTTGTCTCTTCACTTTATATATCCCAGTATTACTAGTACTACTACTATTATTACCTATTTGCGACGATCCTCCGTAAATATTGGTAATAAAATCGTCACGATCTTCATGTAGTTCCGGTAATATACGCGTCATCGGTTTATCAATCACTAAAAACATATGATCGGACTTCAATAACTTCCTATACTCCTGGATTGACAGATTCCCGTAAAATTTATCCAGTAAATAATATGGATTCGGCGCCGGTTTAATGTTCTTCTTGTAGTCGTATATTTTTCCGTAAATCTGATTCAATAAGTGATATCGCTCAAACTTGGTCGAGTCGTCGATGATCTCCTCCATTAAAAAAGCCGCTGCACATTCAGGGCGGCAAAACGATCCATAACCATGGACCTTTTTATCGATTTCGAATTTCGGAATATAACAGGCCGGATTATCGAAATCATAGGTGCACCAAAAACACGCCGATTTCTTATCCTGCTGACCATTCTTATATAATTGGATCTTAATCTGCTTTAATTTCGCATACAATTCTTTCGTCTGTATACGCGAATCGGTAACCACATCTTCTGAATCCTCGATTTTCGTGCTGCATAAATCGCATAACGTCGGGTTCGAACAAGGTTTGGTTTTATCAGCATCTGTTTCCGTATAGGCAACAGGCTCACCCTCCCCTTTATTATAAACCGAAAATTGAGTTTTGTCCGTATCGTTGTAGGTCATGATGACGGGTGGGATGGTCGGATTATATGTCAATGGATCCGACATGGTCTGCTGCGTCTTCTGATTATGGTCGATCAGATCCTGCATAGAACATTTCAAATGTAGAATGATGTTCGTTACGGAGGGCGGAGCATCCGACTTGATGCTATTATTGATGATCAGTTTCCCTCCCTTGGGTTTACGACCTCGCTTCTTGATGATGTTTTCTGTTGTTAGAGGCGGAGTTACAACGCGATTCACCTCTATTTCCGGTTCTTCTATGATCATCGTAATGTTTTGTTTACGAGATTCCTCGATCATCTTTTACTTGATAAATTACATAAACATTCTTTATATAGTTTCTAAAAATTCATTTGCCTATAACATTTCCTGCAGAGGGGAATATAATTTGTCGAACCGATCACAACCTGTTGTTGCTCTGCCGTTAGGCGATGTGAGAAGGGGGCTTTACTCTCCGGACATAAATGGCATTTTGACAGCAATTTTTCGACGCTATCAGAGATCGGAACGAGCTGCAACATGGAGCCGAATGTTTCTCTCTTATAGTCGCCATCTAAACCGGAGACATAGACGACTTTACCAAACTCTTCTACCATTGTTTTGACGATGGGAACTAGATCTGGGAAGAATTGGCCTTCATTGATCAAAATGACATCTGCATGATGAATAGGTGCAATTACATGATTGGGCCATGCATCGGCCAATGTTTGGACCGAGCTATCGCATGGTATCATTTCCTCATCATGGGTTGATAACAGGGTTTCATGGTAACGCTTATCACCAATATAATTGATGACATAGACATCCTTACCCTCTTCCCTACATGTCTTATATAAGTTTAGTAGGCGGGTCGTTTTGCCCGAGAACATAGGACCCATGATCAAATGTAGACTCATATTCTTGTTCTTATTCTTATTGTTATTGTTGATTACCCCTTTATTTCTTTTTCTTTTCAGATTCAATTTTGTCCAATAATATTACAATCAATTAGACCTACTCGTCTGCAAAAAATGGTATAAATGTGCTACGTTGAACATCTATATTTCAAGAAAAGAGAATGAAACGAAAACAATTCGAACAAGAGATGAAGTGATAGACCGATCATGAATGCACTCATAATTCTGCCACCTAACCTAGAATAGAGATTACCAAACAAGATGAACAAAAGACCTTCACCTACGCTTTCCAAAAGGATCTGTAAATAGCTTCCATTCGAGAACCAAGTTGGTCCCAATTTTCGCCGACAATATAAGCTATGTAACCCTAAAAAAGACCCTAAACCATGTTTCACAAACCCTAACAAGAAGAAAAAAAGGGCCGGGTCATCAATGGAGAACAAAGACAACGGCAAGGATAAGATGCCCGTATAAATTGCAACAACAACGGCCTCGACAATGACGTCTTCCCTAGCTATTGTCATATTATATATAATCACATATTGTAACGACCAAAGTAGATGCATCGTCACCTTGGTCAACGCGAAACGGTTTTCCACACCCATGAATGAGTCCGCAGCTGGCTAATCGATCACATTCTTCCTTAGGCAAATGTGGATCTATCTGCTTCCCCGACGCCTTGTAAATACCACACCTAAAGATGCAGCAGTTTAGTTTGATCACTTCGACCGCAACATCACAGTGGGGACAGGTTACGAACATTGGATCAGTATTATTATTATTATTAGCAGTATTACTATTAGACATTCTTTCTTATACTATATTGTTATAGTATAAGTTTTTCAATTTTTTGTATGCAAAACGGTTTAGACAAGACACCGCGACCAGATATATTAAGGGATTCCATCAATGCACCCATTACCATAATCGACAACACATCCTCTTTATGGGGCACCATGTTGTCACTGCAAGACAATCTGAATCTACGGATCGGAACCATGATCTGGAAGAAATATATCAATGCCGCCTTCTGGAATTATATTTCCACACCCATCAATTTCACCATTACCCTGTTTACCGCCATGTCTGCTGGACAAACGGGAACCCAAAGCAACTATCTTAGTCAAAATCAACTGTTCTACATCCTATTCGTATCGTTCATCCTTTCGATCATCAATACGTTCTTCAAATTGAAAGACAAAGCCATTATGAATTATGATTCGCTAAAAAAATACCAGGATTTCGGCGCAGAATTTGAAAAGATCTATTTCACCAACATATGCAATGAAGAGGGTGTGCATCGACGATATTACAGCTACCTCGAGTTACAGTCGAAGTTGAACACATTCGAATCTACTGGGAGTATCGAACAGGTGAATTATGTTACAGAACTCATCTATTTATCGATCAAATGTTGTTTTGCAGATCGAATGAAGCGAATTAGCATGAAGGAGCGTTTCTGGGTTCTCGATGGAAGGCCAAAACAAAACTATTCACATAATTTCTATGTGAACTTACGCAAACAATACCATCATAATTTCGACATTGAAGAGGGGAAAGAGGAGGAAGAAGAAAAGGAGAACAAAGAAAGAAGAGAAATTATCGATGTATCCGGGAACCATGTATCTTCTTCTTGTTTCTGCTGTTGCTACCATAGTAGGAAAAAGGACAAGAGTCGTAGTAGAGCAAGTCGAGTTGTCTATAGAAATACGTGGCCCGCCGAAGAAGAGGGGACAAAGGGACCCGCTTTTCATTCTTTATTGGTAAAACGGCTGACTGCATTTACCGAAAAAGATATTACGGAGGACAAACTGGTTGCATATTTGGCAAAAGATTCTTATACGGAATCGCTCACATCAGATATGATCCAAGAATGTCTAGAACATCTAGGGACAGTGAAGGACAGAGCAAAACGTTTATCCATCATTTTAATCGATAGAGTAAATGATACTCATGCAACCAAACGATTCAAGGAGAACATTTTCATGGAGCTATTTTCAGCCGATGAAGAACATAAATTAAGTGCCGACGAATATAAAAAAAAGACATTGGAAATGAATAGTAAATATAGTGTATTCAGAGAGGCTGCCGCATTGGCACAAGCAAAATTGTTGGCCGCAAAAAAAGATGAAGTTATGTAAACTATTCTGCTTCCAATAATCCTAATTACACCCTTGAACATTTTATAATGGAACGCTTTTTTGCGTCCTACAAAATGTGAAAGGGAAACGTTGCCTTTCAAATGTTCATCGGTGTAAAATCCAACAAATCTATATTACATTCTGGATGTTGAATTATTTTATTTGTGAGTTGTCCAGTTAAATAATCAATAGTTAATGTTTTTTTTTGTAAATTATTTTCCAATTGTGATATAATTTTTTTTTGGTTTTCTACCAATTCTTTATTTATAAGCATTTCTACATAATAATTTGCCTTATTTTGATTCAATACCATTAACCATTTTTGGTGATATTTTGATTTAATATGGCTAGAAAATTTGCTAGCATTTTCATAGATTTTATCTTTCCTTGAACCACACGGACAATACAACCCGTTTTTAATTATAGGTATATTATCTATGTAATTACCTTGACTATTAACACTTGGTGTATACGTATCTGGTGTAATAGTTATTTCCATTATTATTTATAATAGAAATTACACATAATATGTTTAATACATTTACATTATAATTAATCAGCACTTGAAAGACGGCCAAGTTTGCAAACGCAAACAAAGAAACATTGTTGGCCGCAAATGAAGAATAAGATGAAGAAAAATAAGAAAAAAGCAGTAAAGAAAAACAGATTTAGAACGATTTAGCCATGAATCATTATAATGACCGAATTATCCAAAGAAAATATCCCCTGGGTCGAGAAATACAGACCCACCCATTTCGACAAGATTGTTCTCGATCCGATGAATCGCAAAATCTTCAACAACATTATTGAAACCGGATATTTTCCCAATCTCCTCTTCTATGGTCCTCCCGGCACCGGCAAGACGACCACCATAATGAACTTGATTCAAGAATACCAGAAAAAATACATTATTAACAATCGCGGCACCGTCATTCATTTAAACGCCTCCGATGAACGTGGTATCGACATCATTCGTAATCAGATCCTCCAGTTTGTAAAGTCCAAGAACTTTTTCGATAAAGGTCTCAAATTCGTCATCTTAGATGAGGTAGATTATATGACCAAAAACGCGCAACAAGCGCTGAAATATTTACTCCAGTCTACCAATTACAACGTCCGCTTCTGTCTCATTTGCAATTATATCAGTAAGATCGATGAATCATTGAAGAACGAATTTATCAGCATCCGCTTTAATCAGCTGCCAAAATCGGATATTTATTCGTTTATTAAGGCGATCGCGGAGAATGAACAGTTGACCATTTCAGACGAAGTTATCGATTCGATTCAGCGCCTTTTCTATTCCGATATACGCAGTATGATCAATTTCATCCAATTACATCAAAATATTATCGAATGGGAAGCCAATATCATTACAAATAAAACATGGGAGAGTATAGACGAACTATTAACTACAGAATCGGAAGGGTCGGAAAAAGAAATCATCCTTCTGATTCACCAGATAAGTGTTCAATACAATATTGACAAGAAAAATATCCTCAAACAATACTTTGACTACGTTATTCGAAATAAGCCTGAAAAAATTACATCCTCTTTTCTCAACGTTGTCGAAGTGGTAGTCCATTCAAATGCTTCGAATATGAACCACATCCTCCAATATTTCGCAAATGCATTATAATGACCGGTATAAAATTGAAAACAATATAAAGAAACGTCACCTCTTTATATTGTAAATGAATAATAATATCATTGATGATGAATGGACCGCGTTTATACGCTCAGAGGGAAGAAGCAATACAGATTTAGCAGTGCAGCCAGTTGCAGCACTAAATATTGTCAAATTAGTAGAACCAAATTTGGACGAATTGCCTATCTGTCAAGATTTATATATCTCGACAAAGACCAAGGTTCTCTTTTTGAATCAGCCGATTGACATCCATACGGTTTTTTGGGGGCTTCCTATTATCGAATATGGCATGCCAAAGGAGGGCATTATAAAAAAACAGATGAAGATTGTGAGCAAGACGGTCGAAGAATTCCAGGAATACAGGGCGAAATTGACGGGTGTCGAATACTTTACCGAGACGATTATTAAACAGATAGATAATCCATCTGCACGGAGAATCAAGTTCAAAGATGAACGTAAAATTACGATCGGACTTTCCAAGAAGGACATTATGAATTCAAGAGGGAAGGCGAAAAATGCGTTTTACAATTGCTTCGCCCTCATCTTGAGGTTTATGTATCGAGGACTATTTCACGAGATTCACGTAAAAGTATTTAATACGGGGAAACTGGAGATTCCGGGTATCTTGAATACCGAGCTTCTGGACACGGTAAAGCGCATGATCTTACAGTTTATACAGCCATGTCTAACAAACTCTACTTGTGTTGCCAGTAGTAAACCACTTGACTACATTGAGACCGACACAGAAGAGAACGTCCTGATCAATTCAAACTTCAATTGTGGGTTTTGCATTAATAGGGAACGACTTCATAGCATATTAAGGGGTGACAAATATCGCATCGAATCGTCATTCGATCCATGCAGTTATCCCGGAGTGAAATGTAAATATTATTTCAACAATGAACTGGGGTTCGACGATCGAATACAAAATGGACAAATCGTAGAGAAAGACCGCGACATGAAGATGAGTGAATTAGGAAAGAATCGGAAGTATACCGAAGTTTCATTCATGATATTTAGGACAGGTAGTTGTCTCATTGTAGGGAACTGCACCGAGACTGTGCTACAGTTCGTCTTTCAATTTATCAAACGTGTTCTATCAGACGAATATCAACATATTTCAGTCGCACAAGAAGACAGCGTTATTCGAGTGAAGAAGACGAAATTACGAAAGAAAACGGTGGTTCATAGTCAAGCCTATTATGAAGATACGGTAAAAAGGGATAGATGAACTATCCTTTAGGAATAATAAATATATCTTTTTTGTTGAAGAGGATTTAAAGTAAAATCACAAATATAATTTATATTCTTTCAATATAATGAGTTCCGCACCAGCAGCTATGAAAACCCCCAATGGTTACCGCTTACCAGAAGTGAATACACTTCAAAACGCCGCAAAACTCTCTATTATTGAAGATAAGCCGATCATGCTCGATTATTGGACGAATTCTTTAGACAAGTCTGTTTTGATTGGTGTCAAGGATAATGGAGAGAAGCTTTTAGTGAAGAGCCAGGACGAGTATACCAGTCCTGTAGCCAAGATTTACAAGGTTGGCAAGGAGTATATTGTGGTCACCGAGAACTCGATCTATCTTGTTGATGTTGAGATTCCTACCAAGCGTATTAGCGTATAAATAGGTATCGCCTTATTTTGTTCTCGCGTTATTGGTGTAGTGGTAACATGCTTCCCTTCCAAGGAAGAGCTGAGGATTCGATTTCCTCATAACGCAGATTTTGAGATATAGCTAATTGATCTATATCTCAAATAATCATTATAATAATTGAGAAAGCCCTTCAATCTGTTCACTAGTGAGCGATTCGGGAAATAAAACATCAAATTCGATGGTCATGTTACCGACAGACTGTTCTCGAATCATACCTAGATTCGGCACCACTTTTCTATACTGGGGTCGAAGGACCGTCGGGTTGCTCTTGTTATTAATACACAGCTTTTTCCCATTCAGATGGTTCATCTCAAACGAGAACCCACAAAGAGCCTCTTTTAGCGTGACAATTTTATGAATGATAAGATCAAGTCCTTGACGTTTAAACTCGGTTTCATTCACAATTTGAATACTTATTTTCAGATCACTATATTCACCATTGATACAGTGACCTTTATCCTTTAATATCAACATTTCGTTTTCATCCACGCCTTGAGGGATCGTAATATAAATCGTTTCGAGTTCGGTCGATCTAACATCATTCATGATTAATACTCGCTCTACTTCGACAGGAATATTACATCCTTGGTAACTTTGTTTCAAACTGATTTGAACCGTTTTCTGGAGGGGTTCTGGACGTTGTTGGAATCTCACTTGTGTGCCGTTATTGAAGATGCGAATGTTGGGCATTTGATGCATTTGATGGAAGCCTGGACCCATACTTGGACCCATACCTGGACCCATGTTACCAAACATCATATTGAACAAATTATGAATATCGGCGAATTCTTCGGCTACGTCGTTGCCGCCAAAATTAAAGGGATTGCCTGGACCCATGCTTGGACCCATGCCTGGACCCATGCCTGGACCATACTTACGTTCATGATCATATTTCCGCTTCTCTTCCGCATCACTAAGAATCTCATACGCCTGATTGATCTTTTGGATTTTGTCGACGGCTTCTGGACTAGAATTACGATCAGGATGATACTTCAATGAGAGTGCACGATATGCCTTCTTTATCTCCGATTCATTCGCGTCTTCAGAAATACCTAATTCATTATAATGGTTGGTTGACATGTATTATTATTAGAACAATTTTTTTTATATATGTTCTAATATACATGTTTAACATATTTGATTATTGCAACAAGAAAAAATGCATGCAAAAAGTCGAATATAACAAATTGGCGACAGGAGGCAATGAGCCGAGGATGACCAAAGCCATGCGTTACGCGCAATATGTTCGTAATGCGAAGCCAAAAAATCCATCATTTACAGATCAACAATTGATAGCGAAGGGAATTTTACCCTAACTTTAGGAAAAATATGTAGATACTATATATAATGGCTGAGTGCGATAATAAATATCACATTAATAATAAATCTTATCCTTTATTAGTAGGATCCAGGGCACAGGTCTGGCACAATACTGCGTATAAAACGTCAGGCAATCTTACTAGACGCGATTTAATAAAAAACAAGAGTGGACGTATTGTATCGATTAAAAAGCACAAAACTGCGAAGTGCCAGGATCGTTTAAGGCGATCAGGTTACGGAACAGAGAAAGGGAAATTCGGTTATGTGAAGGTCGAACCAAAAACGCCGAAGAAGTGCTCTAAAACTGGAAAATCGTTAAGTGATACGGTCCACAAAAGAAAACCAAAGGCGGTCAAACGATCGGTTAGTGACACGACCCATAGACGCAACATTCCGTGCAAAGGACGCAAATTATCAATATGTAACCGCGCAACGAAAAAATGCAAGATGGCTAAAGGACCTCAGCGCACTTTTTGCCGAAAGAGAAAAAACACGAAACACAAGGCATAAGCAACAATAACTTATACACTGATGAACGTTTGAAAGGGTATATAAGAAGTGTATTATTTGATTATTTTATCTTTTGTATATATAAGATAAAATAAATGAAAAGACCTGTTCGCAGTGCAGATGGCACATATACAGTAAAAGGATGCGTATATAAAGAACTCTTTGGTTCTCGAGAACAGGTATATAATGGAACTGCCTACAAAACTACTGGTGGTCTTACCAAAGACGATATACTCATGAACAGCAAAGGTCGTATTGTATCTTCTAAGAAATTCGAAACAGCCACTAAGGAACAGCGCCTGAAGAAACATGGTTATTCAGCGAAGAAGGGGAAATTCGGTTATGTCAAGACAGAGAAGAAACATGGTTATTCAGCGAAGAAGGGGAAATTCGGTTATGTCAAGACAGAGAAGAAACGACCTAACAAGCGAGAAAATAAATAAAAGGATAGTAACCAAACTAGCTCGAAATAAATTAGACGACTATTATAATGGACTACAAAATTATTTGCTTCATCTTAATAACGATATTATTTATATATACTTTATGGGTTCACTATTACAACAGTAACGGTGCCTTTTCACTCGTTTTGAATGAGAATGTTGAAGGGTTACGCCTTACTTCTGCCCATTTCAAAACATCAAAAAAATGTCAACAGGCAGGATATAGATGGGACAATAGTTTTAATAAATGCTATTTTTTGCCCATATAAAAGACAATAGTTTTTTACACCATTAATGATTAGCAATCCAATCAGAAACTATTTTGTAATCACTTGAATTTTGTATTTCACATAATTCAATTACAGAATTATATGAAGAAATAGTACCCATTCCAAATCCAGCAACAATCCATTTTGACCCATCAAATCTGTTACTCGCAACATTAATACAGTATTTATTTGGCTTTATAACTATTGACTGTATATAATTTACATTAATTATTAAATTGGTTAATTTTATAAATTTTGACATTATAATATATTAATTATCCAAGTATTTTTAAATTATTTTTAACTGTATTGGTCGTTTGAAATGTGCAAAGGTGTAATAAATGTTATTTCCTACCTACAAAAAAACATTGTTAGATCGAAACCACACTCCTTTCAACCTCCCTCTTTTTAGAATATTCCTGAGTGGTATCAGCAATAGACGCCATTAGCAACTTAGAGATAATCATATTGCTACTGATCACTTGCTCAGAAGGGAGAACAGCAAACCACTGAAATTTAGGTCGGCGTAATATTTCCTCACCTGGAATATAGACGCCCATAATAGACGAATCAAAATCAATGTATTCCTCCTCCATCAGGTTCTCTAAAAGGATGGTTTTTCTTTTTGCCGTCTTGACTCCAATCGTCTCACCACCAACCAAGGTCAGTTTTTGCTGACGAATTGCATCCAAACACCACTGCGACGTATCACCAACAAAATCGGTCTCCCCAGCAAAATGGCAACTCTTGTTTCTAGCTTTTAGCATCTCAATCAACTCTAAGATGACCGGATCGTTCTTTGCTGCACCCATGATAGAAAGATCCGGAATAAACAACAGTTTATGTTTTTGATGAAGCAAATTCGTGGTTCGATTGATCGCTTCACATACAAAAGGTCGGCCATAGGATATTGTGTTTTGATAAAAACTGATCAAATTCTTCATACACAAGAAGGAGTTCGGCAAAACCATTCCGCCATAGTAATATAAAAGTTCGGCCATTCCCATCTCGCGTAAATGAGATTTCATAGGTTCAGCCACGGCGCTCAAATAAATATCCCAAGAAGGCAATAATTTGCTAAAGGAATCATCATCGATCAAGCAAATGTTAAAGTCGTCGCCGCAATGATTAATAATCGTCTTGATCGTCAAATGTATATACGGTTGATTCAGATCAGTCGTATTTCTAGAAGAAAAGTCCTTCCATTTTCGCGAATTGACCTCATATTTGGAGTGAATCCATATTTTCGGACGATTAAATCCATAGAGTGGCGAATCGTTAAGCAAATACTTACGTATTATCTCATATTCGCTCTCTTCATTTTCCAGAGTCTTTTTAATTTTACTACTAAAATATCCGACAGAAATGATTATCATAGCACCGAATAAATAGGTGTAAATATTAGTAGAATCAAATATCATTTTTATACTATGTAGAGACATGATATTTTTGCATCATCAGTAAAAAATAAAAAAATCGATGTTATATTTTGATTCGTTATATTTAATTTGCGAGGTGAACATTATATTACTGCCTTTGCAAATCTGGCGAATGATATTAGTAAACGAATTATAAGACAAGGTTCTCTCTAAATAAAAGTGTTTTCCTATATGATAATATTCCTTCAATTTTACACAAAATTCGATATGGTGCTTATAGAACTGTAATTTCCTGAATGCGTTCATATCAAAAAGAAAATATTTTTCCGTTTTTAAACACACCTTTTCTAAAAGGTCAAATAGAAGTTCCTTTGGAACCTCGTTTTTGAAGATTTGTTTAGACATCACACAAGTTATATTGTAATGGTATTATTATTTCTACCGAGAATTTGAATTGTATTTAGGTCATTTAATAGCATCAGAACAAAATTCATGGGAATAGCATTGTGAAAACAAAGACGCAGATGATGGTTCCCATAACAATACTTGTTCAAAGCTCTTAATGTTTGAAATCATAAACTCGCTTAATCCACTTTTTATTCCTCTTTTTATTGAGTTGTAAATCAATGTATTCTCCTCTTTTGAAAACGCAAAAGAGGGCGATTTATATGTTATATCCATTGCTTTTGTTTCTATAACATAGCCGATTGTAAATTTGATACTTGGTATGGACCCACCTGGTCTCTTCATTTTTATTCCTTTCATGGTTTCGGTCAGATCATCGATAATCGAACCTGTTATATCGCGAGACTGCAAGTCCATCCTTTCTTTTTTATTCTTATCTAGAAAAGAAAGAGGGTTTCAATTTTTTAGATATCGGTTTGGCGTATATGCGATATCAAATTATTTGTAAATAAGGACAATTCAATGCAGTCCTCATGAATAATATGGAACGCAGTAATATATTTACAGAGAAACAAAGTGATCACATATTTCAAATCTTCTTCCAAACATGACGTGGTTTTTACAAACAAAAAGAAAAAATCGAGAATATCGATAACTGAATATCCATAATCATGTATGGAATAGAGAACCTGGATCGCACCTGCTAGATCCTTTTCCTTTACCTTTTCAATATAGATTGCGAAATTATGAAAGGAAATGTTAGAACAAATCGCCTTACATTCATCCAGACCAAGGGTTGTCCTTCTAGGATTCACAATATGGATCTTTTCTAAGTAGTTGATGAGAACCCGAATAGAATGATTTGATATATACAATAAGTAGTCCTTCACTTCTTCTTGTAACGCTAGGTTCTCAGATTCTACTATTTTATCTAATAAACATTTCACCTCTGCATTGGTGACTTGTGGTATTTGTAGAATATGAACGCGAGATTGGTAACTCTCAATTACCTTTTGTATATTTGTGCAGACGGAAATAAAACAGACATTATGGCTAAATTTATCGATATAATTTCGAAACACTTGTTGACTTTGCTCATTGATAATATCAATGTCATCAATGATGACTATCTTCCTTTTTCCATAGATGGAGGAGGAGGATTGACAGAAGGTTCTCATATCTGTGCGGAAATATTGTATCCCTTGTTCCTTGAGATTGTTAACAAAAAGGAGATTGTTTTCTGGGAGCGGGTCATTTTTTGAAAGACCATAATATTCCCGGATTAGAGCATATAGGAGTGTTGTTTTACCTGAACTCACCCCACCTACTAAGAGGAGGTTCAATTGTTCTAGGTCTATCATGGTTCTCAAAACTTCGACAAACGAAGGCGAGAAACAAAAATCGGCCAGAAGATAGGGTTTATATTTTGAAATAAAGGAGCAATTCATCAACAAAATTATATGGTTATTAGTAATATAAGGTTCTCGTATTTATGTGGATTTTTAGAAAGTAGAAAATTGAATTTTTCATTGACAACTTACAAGGATGTAAACAACGGTTTTATAACGATGGCAACTTTATCGAATTCATTGGCTCAACAATATCAACGCAAGACGGACAAGCAACATATTTTGGACAATCCAGATACGTATATTGGGTCGGTCGAACATGTGGATACGAACATGTGGGTTGCCTGTTCTACAGGCAACAGCACTAGCACAGGCAACAGCACTAGCACAGGCACACAACCCGTCGATCATATCGAAAACAGAGAGATCCAATGTTGTCCTGGTCTCTACAAGCTGTTTGACGAGGGCATCGTCAATTGTCGCGATCATGTTCTCAGAATGATTCAGTCAAAAAGTCCCGACAAAAAGCTCGTAAGTCAGATCGACATTTCGATTTCCGATGACGGCATTATTACCATGACCAACGATGGTAATGGCATTGACGTTGCAAAGCATCCTGAATATGATCTCTGGATTCCCGAGATGATTTTCGGTCATCTTCGAACATCGACGAATTACGACAAGACGGAAAAGAAGATTGTCGGTGGAAAGAACGGTTTCGGATTCAAGCTCGTTCTTATCTGGTCCACATGGGGCAGCATTGAAACCGTCGATCATGTCCGCGGTCTACGATACAAGCAGGAGTTCAAGAACAACCTAGACACCATTGTCGAACCCACCATTACCAAGGTTGCTGCGTCGACAAAACCATTTACAACAGTGCGATTCTTGCCGGACTATCGCAGATTGGGAATCCAAGGACTCTCCGCCGACATGCTCTCCCTTTTGAAGAAACGCGTCTATGACATTGCCGCAGTGACCGACCATTCTGTAAAGAAGATAAAGATCACCTACAATGGCGTGACCGTCCCCATCAAGAATTTCCAGCAATATATTGACCTCTATATCGGAAGCAAAGAGGAAACCAAAGCAAAGCGCGTCTACGAGCAACCTGATGACCGCTGGGAATATGCAGTGGCTCTTTCGCCCACCCACGAGTTTACTGCGGTATCATTCGTCAACGGCATTTGCACCTTCAAGGGCGGCAAACACGTCGACTACATTGCTGGACAGATCGTTAGAAAATTATGCGACTACATTGAGAAGAAGAAGAAGATCAAGGTGAATGCATCGACCATAAGAGAGCAATTGATTCTGTTCTTGCGATGCGACATTGAGAATCCCTCGTTTGACAGCCAGACGAAGGATTGCATGAACACACCGAGTTCCAAATTCGGTTCGTCTTGCACAGTGAGCGACGCATTCATTGAAAAGGTGGCGAAGATGGGCGTCATGGACATGGCCTGCTCCTTGACCGAAGCGAAGGAGAGCAGGGCCGCCAAGAAGACGGACGGTTCCAAGACGAAGACGGTTCGCGGGATTGCCAATTTCATTGATGCGAATTATAGCGGCACGGCGCAGTCCAAGGATTGCATCCTGATTTTGTGCGAGGGACTCAGTGCTCTTTCGGGTATTGTTTCTGGTCTCTCCAGCACAGATCGCAATACCATTGGAATATACCCTTTGAAAGGGAAGCTTCTCAATGTTCGCGGTGAACAAGTAAAAAAGATCTCGGAGAACAAGGAGATTACGGATTTGAAGAAGATCTTGGGTCTAGAGAATGGCAAGGCCTATGCCAGTATGGCCGATGTGCACAAGAGTCTTCGCTATGGAAAGGTCATGTTTATGACGGATCAGGATTTGGATGGGTCGCACATCAAGGGCCTCTGCATCAATCTGTTTCATAGTGAATGGTCAACTCTAATCAAGATTCCTGGATTTCTCTCCTTCATGAACACGCCCATCTTAAGAGCGAAGAAGGGCGCGCAGATCAAGCTGTTCTACAATGACGGCGAATATGAAGAGTGGAAGCAGGAGGTGGGCGCAGCGGCAATTTCAACGTGGAACATCAAGTATTTTAAGGGTCTCGGCACATCGACGTCTGCCGAATTCAAGGAGTATTTCGCGAACAAGAAGATTGTCGATTTCGTCTACAATGGTGCGACAAGCGACGATACGATCGACAAGGTCTTCAACAAGAAGAGACCCGACGATCGAAAGACCTGGCTAGAAAATTATGACAAGACGGCATATCTGGACACGAGCCGTCCTTCCATTTTGTATGAACAGTTTGTAGACAAGGAGATGATTCATTTCAGCACCTATGATTGTGCGCGTTCCATTCCCAATATGGTAGATGGACTCAAGATATCGCTCCGTAAAATCCTGTATTGTGCATTCAAACGCCGATTAACTAGTGAGATCAAGGTCGCGCAGTTTTCGGGATATGTATCGGAGCACAGTGCTTATCACCATGGTGAGGCGAGTTTGAATGGCGCCATCGTCAACATGGCGCAGAATTTCGTGGGATCGAACAACATCAACTTGCTAGAACCCAACGGTCAATTCGGAACTCGTCTACAAGGTGGTTCGGATAGTGCATCGGAGAGATATATCTTTACCATGTTGAATCCACTTACGAGAGCCATGTTTCCGGAGGCGGATGACCAAGTCTTGCACTATATCAATGACGACGGAACGTTGGTCGAACCGGAATATTATGTTCCGATCTTGCCGTTTGCTCTCATCAATGGTATCTCTGGTATTGGCACGGGGTTCTCCTGCAATATCGAGCCTTATAACCCGAAAGAGATCATTCACTACTTGCAGAAGAAACTGGCGCAAACGGGCAGTGCTACTACAAGTAGTAGTAGTAGTTGCACCTTTGTCCCTTATTACGAGGGATTCAAAGGAACAGTTCAGCCGATTGATGCGAACAAGTTCTTGATCAAGGGTCGCTACGAGAAGATCGGAGAGGATCAAGTGCGTATTACGGAATTGCCCGTTGGCACTTGGACCATGCCTTATACAACATTCTTGGAAACGTTGATGGATGGACCTAGTGCTGCAGCTACAAGCAATGGCACAGCTAGCAGTGCTAGTAAAAAGAAGGCAGTTGGCACAGTGATCAAGGATTTCACATCGGTCTCCACAGAAATCAAAGTAGATTTCGTTGTCACGTTTCCCAAGGGTCGAGTTGCAGAGTTAGAGGCAACCGTTGATAGCCATGGCTGCAATGGTCTGGAGAAGATTCTCAAGTTATTCACCACAGTCAGCACAACCAACATGCACATGTTCAACGCAGATTGCAAATTGCACAAGTATGGAAGCGTGCAAGAGATTATCGACGAGTTTTACACGGTTCGATTATCGATGTATAGTAAGCGCAAGGCTGCGCTCCTAGTCGAAATGGAAAAGAAGCTGGTCAAGTTGTCGAACAAGGCACGTTATATTCAGGAGACGTTGAAGGGATCGATCGACCTTCGCCGTAAGACCGCAGCGCAAGTTGAAGAACTATTGGTAAACCAATCGTTTGTAAAGTTAGATGGTGACTTCAAATATTTGGTCAAGATGCCAATGGATTCAGTCACGGATGAAAATGTAGCAACCATCATGCGTGAAAAAGAGCAGACAGAAACGGAATTGGACCAATTGAAGAAGACAACATTGGAGGCCATGTGGCAAGTCGAACTTGCAACGCTGGAGAGGCAATATGATGTTTATAAGACAAAGCGGGAGAGCATTGCAGGTGTCAATGCAGCCACAAAGGTAAAGGTGGTAGCAAAGAAGTTGAAGGTAGCCAAAAAGTAAAAAGGGAAAATAGTGCTATCGGTTCAACATTTTTTTATCAGTTCGTCAACAATTAGTATCATTGTTCAACAATCATTATAATTGGTCAACAATTAGTATCATTGTTCAACAATCATTATAATTGGTCACACCATCTTCAACAATCATTATAATTGGTCACACCATCCCATACAATATTGTATTGATTTGCCCAATTACGTTGAGTGCAAATACTATTTACACCTCTCAAATACCATCCATCATCCGAAAAATTAATAGTATTATCTGGTTGAAATCCAGGAGTATTAACGCTACTCAAATTAGCAGGATTCAAATTACCTAAATTTGACGAACCTTTAGCGGGTATTATACAGAAGGTTCCGCTAACATCGCTTCTCAACCTCCAATAATCAGGACATTTATTTTGAACCGGAGGGAATGCTGTCACTTTTCTATTGAATGTCGCCATGCCAATACCAATATAAGTCAATGTTAAAATAAGAATACCGACAGATATTCCAGCTACAATAATATAATAATAATCCATTTTTTATTATATTATGATATAATATTATAACTAAAGAATGGATATTCATAAAACGACACAGATTTTAGACATGGAAAGATATAATGGCCGCATTAATATTGTAGAAAAACCACCTGAAAATGTAATTTTTGAAATGCAAGAACGTATTTCTGTAAAAAATAAGACAACCGAATATCGCGAAGCATTGGTGGGAACTCTAGAGTGCAATGTTTTAGCACAAGTCTATTTCTCCAAAGAGAACATTCAGATAGTGCAGAACGGACTGAGAGCAGGTGTCTACAAAATGTCGGACAGCAAGTTTGTGATTGCGCCACAAAATGTCGACACATTGAAAATCATTATGCGCAGTATCTATTTGCAACACGCTGAGCACTTTCCAACAGATATAACAGGTCAGGTAGAACGTTTGAATTCCCTTGTGTTAGAATACGCGATTCCCACAGTATATAATGAAACCATGGGATACATAAAATATTGTCAGGATCAAAGCACCCTCGTCGTGCCTTTAGCACTTCCGCGAAGTCACGATAGAGACTACAAACAATTAGAATTAAAGCCTTGGTTTTAGACAATACTAGTTGAACAGATTATTTTTTTGCATGTTCACCATACACCGATAAAAAAAAGAAAGGATAGGAAAAGGACAACGTTTCCTTAAAATCTAATATTCGAGGATATAAAAAGTTTAGATGTTTAGAAACAAAATATATTATATTCTACTCTATATATAAATGTCAAGATACACCTTTAATAATTTAGCACGAATGGATTCGGATGCGACAGATCAAACCGAGCGAAACTTACAGAACACCCGCTTCGCAAATTATAGCTTAGCAAGTTATAACAGCAATAATTTGTCAGATGGACATATCGAGTTTGCTATTACACAACCTACTATGATGACAAGTGGGACAGCATTAGGTCAGGGTTTGAGTGGTAATGGGGTTGATAATGAATCGTCGTTGACCATAAAACGGGTGCAAGAGAGAAATTACGAGAAATTGCAATTGTTCCAACGCCCTTTTTTAACGGTTCCTTATTTAGGAAGAGGTAGTTGTGATACCATGTTGGAAGCTCAGCTCCAGATTGGTGAAGCAGCAACGGAAAAAAAGAGCGTCTCTACTATCTTGGAAAAATCAGTAGAAAAGTATGCATGGTATCCTGTCGAGAGTGATCAGGGTATTGATGAGAAGAAAATAGTAGAAGAGGCTGCCAATGGATGGACTCGTGGTGGAGTGTCTACGCGAGAATCAACTGTAAGTGGAAATAGCCGCCCAACTTCCATGTTTTAGAAAAAATATTTGTTTGATCGATCATAATAATAAAAATTATGTTGTTATTATTATAGTTATAAAGAAAAGACTTTATTATTCAAATTCTAAAGTCTATACCCATGATTCTGTCTATTCGCTATTTTTTCGAGAAAAAAGAGGACGATTATTTACAATATCTTGCAGAATGGAATGAAAATGATAGTAGAATAATATATTTAGGAGTAGGACTGTCTGACGCGAAACAGATGAACACACTACTGGAAGACATCCAAAATAATCCGAATAAAGATATACTTGCTATACGATATCCAGACAAACACAGGGTCACTACGAATGCTATCCTTACAATGCTACAATACGGCGAAGGAATTGTGTGTAGTCATGACGTTTGGTTTCCGAAAGAAGTTTGGATCTATTTACCTTATCAACGAGAAACAAAGTAGTCCAGTTCCCGTTTCTCCATTTGATGTAACATTTCAAATAGATCGTTATTCACCGATCTTGGATACAATTTTAATATTTGTTCTCGAAGAAGGGCTCTATGAGGATCTCTTTTATTCTTATACTCACCATTCACTACGGTAAGCCATCGATAACGGCTCTCCTTACTACGGTTCGCCCATTCGAACAGATCCAAATTTGAAACACACTTATCATGACTGCATTCAACAAGAAGAGAGATGAAGTCGTTGATGGGTCCATTGCGTTGTTCCAACTGTTCTACTGTAGTTGGGAACATATTTTGGGTTACACACTGATGTAATTGATCATGTTGTGTATATCCCGTAATAAGGTCATACATAGGGATATCTAGTTCTGGGTTCTCGCGATGAAGGTCCTCAATGATCTTAGTAAAATATTGGATGCGCGTTTGTTCTGAAAGATCGCTAATTTGTTCTGCAATATCATATGCCTGTTTATAAAAGTCTTCAGCAATCGGATCTACAATCGTGCTATCCCACCAGCAATAGGCGCTCTGTTGCACCAGTTGATCAACATCTGGATCATTGGTAGCGAATTCATGGATCAACCTTCTAGCTTCACGTTTGAGAACAAGCTCTGGCACCTCATAATAAAGAAACCCTGTATAACTTAATACGGCATCTACTTCATTGAGCAAGCGCCGCGCAACCATCTGCTTCTTCAGGAGTAGTGCCATCTCTTTGACTGAATCGGTCAACTTAGTAAGCCGTATAGGATTCGGTTCTATACGCTGACCTCCGAGAACAGGGTCAATTTGAATGACCCATGCATCTCTTTTATTGAACGTATTTGCCAATGCGACAATATCATTCACTAACGAATACGGTAATAATTGCATTTGTAATATAGTATTTTACTAAATATTATTCCCATCCAAAAGCTTTCAATTTTTTGAAGAAAATGTCGGTTATTTTAGCAAATAATATGTTATTAGCATTTGTCCTATTGCAGTATAACACCATATGGCAGGTTGTTCATGTATATTATTCGTCAATAAAAATCCTAAATAAGGTCCAGTTAATAATACTGCTAACATAGGTTTTAGTTCAAAAATAGTCAAAACAGGTATAAACCACATAAAAAAATGCAGCCCTATGCTTGGTGTAAACCAGTATTTTCCAGGAGCACGTAATCTTATGTTCCATGCAATATGTCTTTTTCCTGAAATTGAACACGTTTTTACACCACATAATGGTTCGTTTTTATTATCACATAATTCTTCGTCAGTAACAAAAAATAATCTACTAGCTAATAAAAATCCAGCAAAAAATGACATATATACAAATATAAAATTGGGTTTATTAGTAAACGCAAATAACCATAAATTGACGAATACTGGCTGAAAACATATATGAATATATCCAAGGTTTGTCAAGAATTTATTATAGTCATTATTACATTGATCAATTACTTTGTATTGGAAAAATTGCAATATTTCCATAAGAGCAAAATATCCTATCCCGATAGATGCATATATGTTTTTGTTGTAAAAATATAAACTCGATAATATTCCCGTTAGACCGATTGCTAATGAAATATTTTCAGAAAAACACATATATATATTATAAACATAAATTATTGGTATAAATACAACTATCTATTATTTAAGAATATGTCGACAACACCGATAAAAACAGAGTATCGCACTGATCTAGCCGTTCAATATAATACTACAGCTCAATATCGCGGTTTGTTGAGAGAGTTAATGAACATGGACAAGGAGGTATTGAATAAAAAGATAAAAGAATATAAGGAATTGGATATAGATGAAGAATCCATGGACGAACTGGTATATGATGAGAACGCGTCAAATCGGCTACTAACACATATTTTCGACACAACGCAGAACAATACACATTTCCAACTTTTGTATAGTGCTGCTGCTGCACTCATGATTTCGGAAGATAAGAACATAGGATTAGCAGTGTTACTGTCCTACGACTATCTACAATTATTTCACAAATGTCTTGTCGACTTTTACTGCAACTCCTTTAGTGAAGAAAATATTCATTATATTGGTTTAATGAAAAAATTAACGTAACTATAATTATAATATATTATTATATAATACTATTATAATGTCATCGACTGGACTCAAAAGTATCTTAAGTAACTATAAGGCTGAACAAGCTATTATGACTGCACCAATAAGCTACACTATCAATGAGGTTTATGGTGCCCCACCACTAAGTTGTTTTCCTGGTCATGGACTACTACCTGCGAAAATGCCTGCTATGCAATTATCCAATAATTCTTGTGATATAGAATCGCAATTGTTCGGGATTGGATCAGCTAATGTAGTGAATCCTAAACCTAAAATTTCACTTAGCGCGAAACCTATAGCCAGTTTGTCGATTATTAAACAGTCTCCTATTCTTTTATATGAGACTAATTCATTAACTCCTGAACAGCGTTTTCGATATTTATGGTAAAATGTTTAGCGGTTTTTCTATTAATTATCTTCGCCCTCTTTCTCCTTAGTGTTATGTTGTGAAGATCAATTGCGCGCTTTGGTAATATATCTTCAGCTAGAATCACTATAGACTTCTTTTCTTCTACTTCTTCTTTCTTTGGTTCTCCAACTTCTTCTTTCTTTTGTTCTCCAACTTCTTCTTTCTTTTGTTCTTCTACTACTTCTTCTTTCTTTTGTTCTTCTACTACTTCTTCTTTCTTTTGTTCTTCTACTACTTCTTCTTCTTTCTTTTGTTCTCCAACTTCTTCTTCTTTCTTTTGTTCTCCAACTTCTTCTTTTAACTGTGTTATTGCATCATGAGATAATATAGAATGTAATAACGACTGATAATTATGTTTTTCTAAAGTTTTCTCTGGTAAATCACTGCATGGTTCAAACATCATATTTATTAGATCAACAAGAGGCTCTATGGTTTTGTCCTCCTTTATTAATATCGGTAATCTAATAGTGGCCATAACATATTTTTGATTCATTGTATAAATAAATTATGATTATTTATTTATACATTTTACCTAGTAAATAAATAAATGATAAGAAACGTATAATGTATTATCAGTGAAACAGCAGCACTATAATTAGGCAATCGTTTTTTTAATATTGGGCATTTCATCGTCATCTTTATTCTTAAAAACGCACGTATGTGTATTTGGTTCTGTATTCTCATCTATATATACTGCAATCGTTTCGTAAGATTGTTTTTCAGTATCATTCAATAGGTTTTGACAATTATACTCGTCTACCACTACTGGAGCCTTTTTTGGAATAGTAACGCTTTCTAAAGAAAAATTACTAGGTTCTAAAATACTCATCTTTCCAAGTTGGACATTTTTGTTCAAGTCTACATCTTTTTCTACTCCGACTTCTTCTTTCTTGTCTACTCCGACTTCTTCTTTCTTGTCTACTCCGACTTCTTCTTTCTTGTCTACTCCGACTTCTTCTTTCTTCTCTACTCCGACTCCGACCTCTTTCTCCTCTTTTTTTTTGAACAAATGTTGAATCACTTCATAAATCTTTTCAATTTCACTAACACTAAATTCATCTCCAACCTTTTCTGTTTCTTGAAACAAGCCTTTAACAATGTCTATTATCCTTTCAATATCAGTAGACATTGTTAGATTATATATAATCTATTATTTTATTTTATTATTGTGAAAATTTTCTAGATTTGGTCTTATTATTTGTTTTGTAGGGTTTAGCATAACGCGTTACATTTATACTTTGTGCTAGTTTTTTTTTTTCTTGAATCTTTGAAAGAAGTGCTTCTGATTTTGTTTTGACCGTTTTATTTTTTTTTCCATCCCCTCCTCCTATAATAGTATTTTTTCTGGTTTTATCCATTATACTCTTTACAACTTCAGCTGTTGGTTGTTGCGATATATCAATCGATATGGAATTACTTCCGTTCTTAATGTCGTTTACAATAGTTGGGTTATTTTGCATAAACGTCTCATTTGCAACGTAAAGATTGTTCACTTCTCCCTCCTTTTCAGCATACAATAAATACCCTGGACCAGATGTTGATATTGATGTTACTTGCTCCTCTTTTTTAGGAGTAGATGAAAACATACCTCCTAAACTATCAAACATGCTTGACTCTGCGGGGAGAGGAGTAGGAGCAGTTGCATCGGTAACAGCAGTAGGATCAGTAGATGCATTAGCATTATCAATCGGTATACCACTTGTAGCGGCAGCAGCAGTAGGATCGGTAGTTGCAGTAGGGTCAGTTGCATCGACAGCAGTCGCAGTAGCAGTTGCATTAGCATTATCAATCGGTATACCACTTGTAGCGGCAGCAGCAGTAGGATCGGTAGTTGCAGCGGCAGTTGCAGTAGGATCAAGCGACATACCACTTGTAGCAGCAGCAGGATCAAGCGACATACCACTTGTATTAGCAGTATTATCAATCGGTATACCACTTGTAGCAGCAGCAGGATCAAGCGACATACCACTTGTATTAGCAGTATTATCAATCGGTATACTACTTACAGCAGGATCAAGCGACATACCACTTACAGCAGGATCAAGCGACATACCACTTGCAGCAGGATCAAGCGACATACCACTTGCAGCAGGATCA
>Ga0214919_10003202_pt1 | contig 24998 bp, 19 predicted proteins | sample LL1503_MetaG_FD_177994 | JGI IMG/M metagenome (GOLD analysis project Ga0214919, IMG submission 177994) | Freshwater microbial communities from Lake Lanier, Atlanta, Georgia, United States - LL-1503 | ecosystem: Environmental > Aquatic > Freshwater > Lake | place: USA: Georgia | collected... | reverse complement strand
CCATAATAACTTTCCTGCGTTTCAGTTTTGATTTCTAAAGCGAATATAACTCCGAGCACACGAGTTGTCTTTACTTTTGGATGAGATTTTATTTTCAGTTCAAATGCCAAATGCCTCTCATGCACTCGGGTGATATTATTTTGTATTGCCTCGGTTTGCAATAAATTAATACTTGCTAAAGCGGCGGCACATGCTGTTGGATTTGCGGTGAAAGTATGACCATGAAAAAAGGCTTTATTGGTATCATCATCATAAAATCCGTCAAAAATTTCCTGAGTAAAAGTGGTGATTGCCATCGGAATTGTTCCACCAGTCAACGCTTTAGACAAACACATCATATCCGGTTTATTGTCTAAATAATCACTAGCAAAAGTCTTTCCAGTTTTCCCAAAACCTGTCATTACTTCGTCTGCAATGGTAAACACGTTATTCTGATTACAAATAGCAATCATTTTGTCTAAAATTTCCGAAGAATACATTACCATTCCCGCAGCGCCTTGTACTAAAGGTTCAAATATAAATGCTGCATATTCATTGGTTTTAACCAAATCTTTGAAGGTTTGCAGGCTTTGCTCTTCATTCTCTTTTGTTGGAACGGGAATTCTAACAACTTCTAACAAAGACCCTTTAAACGCTTCAGTAAAAAAAGAAATGCCACTCGAAGCCATTGCTCCAAAAGTATCGCCATGAAAAGCATCTTCAAAAGCAATGATTTTAGTTTTTTTAATTCCTTTATTATAATTGTACTGCAACGCACATTTCAACGCAACTTCCACCGCAGTAGAACCGTTATCAGAATAAAAGAGTTTCTTTTGGTTATTGGGCAAGATAGTCATCAGTTTTTCGGCCAACAGAACGGCTTTATCATGAGTAAATCCTCCAAACAAAACATGCTCTAAGGTTGTCAGTTGCTCATAAATCGCATCAGCAATAATTTTGTTAGAGTGACCATACGGATTCACCCACCAAGAGGCAATCGCATCAATATACTCTTTACCGTTTTCATCCCAAAGCAAAGCGCCTTCCCCTTTCACAATTGCCGGAAAGTTAGCTGCCGTTTTGTGCTGTGTATAGGGATGCCAGTTGTGTAGTTTGTCTCTTTCGGAAAGATTCATATTTGAGAGAAAAGAAGAAATAAGCAAGAGAAAAGACAAATGCTAATTCTAAATTATTATGGCAAAGATACAGTAAGAAATTTTCTTTCTTCTTGTTTCTTGGCTCTTGGTTCTTATAAATTTAAAAGATTATCACGAAATTTATCAGCATAATAACGAATTACATTTTCGTCAAAATAGGGTTCATTATCAATTCTGCCGATGCATTTTGCACTCGTTTTCTTTAGGATAATTTCTTCTGTAGCTTTGTTTTCATCACCAGAAAAAATAATTCCTGCAACGTCAATTTTTCTGTTTTTAAGGGCTTCTATCGTGAGCAAAGTATGATTTATACTGCCCAAATAATGGCGCGAGACCAAAATCACTTTATACTCTTTTTGAATTAAATCAGCAATGCAATCTTTGTCGTTAAGTGGAACAAGAATTCCGCCTGCGCCTTCAATTACGAGATGATTGTCTGTTTTTGGTTCCTTAATCTGTTTTAAATCGATTGTAATTCCATCAATCTCTGCAGCATAATGTGGGCTTGCCGGCGTATTCAACGCATATGCATTTGAGTGGAATTGAGATTTGGGATTTGAGATTCGGGATTTGACTTTATGAGTATCACTACAATCTAAATCTCCTGCTTGTATGGGTTTCCAATAATCGGCTTCTAAAGCTTCAACTATAATCGCTGAGGCAATCGTTTTGCCTACATCGGTGCCTATTCCTGTGATAAAAAATTTCATGTGTAGATTTTTACTTTTTTTTATTCATCATCATCAACAGAGTACAAATTTATATCACTCAAAATTTCATTGGCTTTATCAAAATCCTCTGTCTTGACAAACATTCTTATACCACCAAGTGCATTACTATAAAACGGGTTAGAATCAATGGTTATCTGATCCCTCAAAAACACTTCAACACCTTCGCTTTCTAGTTTACCTTGGTAAATTATAGCTTCACTCGAGTATTGAAACCGACGGAGTAACGTGAATTTTTCTTCTTCCATAGTTAGAAACGATTGTTGTCCTATTTTTTAAGTTTCACTGAGATTTTTAGAGATTCACGGAGCTATTTCTCTGTGTATCTCCTTTTGCTCTGTGTGTCTCTGTGTAATTAAAACACAAAAGTACTTAACAACTGCAAAACTTCCGAGATTTCTTTTTCGGAATTATAACTGTGTAAACAAAAACGCAAACGCTCTTGCCCTTGAGGAACCGTTGGCGAAAGAATTGGTCGAACATCGTAACCTTTATGCTGAAGTTGTGAAGCTATATTTTTTACTTTATCATTTCCGGGAATAATAGCACATTGAATCGCCGATTTGCTATAAACAAACATTGGCTTTAATCCCAAACGCATTTTTTCTTGATTAAAGAAAATAATGTTGGTTTTTAGTTTTTCAATAGATTGCTTTTCTTCTGCCAAACATTTATAGGATTGCAAAATAGTACCAACGCTGTGAGGAGAAAGGGCTGTGGTGTAAACAAGACTTCTAGCAAAATTGACCAAATAACTTTTCAGTTCCCGACTTCCTAATATCGCTGCACCATGACAACCTAATCCTTTTCCGAAAGTCATTATCCTAGCAAAAATTTTGTCTTCCAGTCCTAAACTTTGAACAACCCCTTCTCCTTGTTCGCAAAAAACTCCTAAAGCGTGTGCTTCGTCTATAACTAAATAAGTGCCATGCTTTTCAGAAAGAATTGTTAGCTCTTCTAAATTAGGGCAATCGCCGTCCATAGAAAATACGCTTTCGGTAACTATGTAGAAAGTTGGATGCTGGAAGCTGGAAGCTGGAAGTGTGCTACTATGTTTTTGAAGTAATTTTTCTAATCCTTCTAAATCGTTATGGGGGAATTTATAACTCTTAGCATGACTCATTTGAATACCATCCCGAATGGAAGCATGACATAATTCATCGAAGAGAATAATATCGTTACGTTGTGGAACAGAGCTAAAAAAACCCACATTGGCATCGTACCCCGAATTAAAAATTAAAGCTGTTTCACTTTGATGAAATTTGGCTATAAAATCTTCTGTTTGTTGGTATAAAAAATGATTTCCTGAGAGCAAACGTGAACCTGTTGCACCATTTACTTTTAAGTTATTATCTAAAAGATATTGATGCGTTTCTTGAAAGACGGTTTCGTTTTTGGCAAAGCCGATATAATCATTGGAAGCAAAATCGATTAAATCATTTGCAACAGGTAACTGACGCAAGGCATTTTTAGCCTCACGTTGCTGCAGTTTTAGTTGGAGTGATTTTGGAAATTGCTTCATAGTTCAAAAATAAAAAAAGCCCAACAATAATGTTGAGCTTTTCAGTTTTATTTCGAATTGTTTTAGTCGGCTAATACAATTACTTTATTGTCTTTCATTTCAATAGTTCCAGATGCAATATCCAACGTATAGTTTTGATCGTTTACTCTTGTAAATTTCTCAGCTACTTCTTTATTAAAATAAAAACTAGGAGCTGCAATTTTTACAGTTCCTTGTTTTAAAATAGAAACTATTGGAGCGTGATTGTTCAATATTTGAAAAGAACCATTCACCCCTGGTAAAGAAACCGAAGTAACTTCTCCTCTGAATAATGTAGCTTCTGGTGATACTATTTCTAAAATCATTTTTTATAATTGATAATTGATAATTGATAATTGATAATTGATAATTTTTACATTGTCAATTGTTAATTATCCATTGTTTATTTAATTACGCTTCAGCCAACATTTTTTGTCCTGCTTCGATCGCTTCTTCGATTGTTCCTTTAAGGTTGAAAGCTGCTTCTGGCAAGTGATCTAATTCACCATCAATAATCATGTTGAATCCTTTGATGGTATCTTTAATATCAACCAATACTCCAGGAATACCTGTAAATTGCTCAGCTACATGGAAAGGTTGAGACAAGAAACGTTGCACACGACGTGCTCTTGATACTGATAATTTATCTTCTTCAGACAACTCCTCCATACCAAGGATAGCAATGATATCTTGTAGTTGTTTGTATTTTTGAAGTATCTCTTTTACTCTTTGCGCACAATCATAGTGTTCATCTCCTAAGATTTGAGCAGTAAGAATTCTTGAAGTAGAATCTAGTGGATCCACTGCAGGATAAATTCCTAACTCCGCAATTTTACGCGATAATACCGTTGTTGCATCTAAGTGAGCAAACGTTGTTGCAGGAGCAGGGTCAGTCAAATCATCCGCAGGAACGTAAACCGCTTGTACCGATGTAATCGAACCTTTGTTTGTAGATGTAATTCTTTCTTGCATCGCACCCATTTCTGTTGCTAATGTTGGTTGGTAACCTACCGCAGATGGCATTCGCCCTAATAACGCTGACACCTCAGAACCTGCTTGTGTAAAACGGAAGATGTTATCAACGAAGAACAATACGTCTTTACCTTGGTCTGAACCAGCTCCATCACGGAAATATTCTGCAATAGACAATCCTGAAAGGGCAACACGAGCTCTTGCTCCTGGTGGCTCATTCATTTGACCGAAAACGAAAGTAGCTTTTGACTCTCTCATTCCTGGTTTATCCACTTTAGATAAATCCCATCCTCCATTTTCCATAGAGTGCATGAAATCTTCTCCATATTTTATAATGCCTGATTCCAACATCTCACGAAGTAAATCATTTCCTTCACGTGTTCTTTCACCAACTCCTGCGAATACAGAAAGTCCACCGTGACCTTTAGCGATATTGTTAATTAATTCCTGAATCAATACAGTTTTACCAACTCCGGCCCCACCGAACAATCCAATTTTACCACCTTTTGAGTAAGGCTCAATCAAATCGATTACTTTAATTCCTGTGAATAACACTTCTGTAGAGGTTGATAAGTCTTCAAATTTTGGTGCCTGACGGTGAATAGAAACTCCGTTTGCTCCATCTTTAGGCAAATCCCCTAAACCATCAATGGCGTCACCAATAACGTTAAATAAACGTCCGTAAATATCAGCACCGATTGGCATTTGAATTGGAGCACCAGTAGCTTTCACCTCTGTTCCTCTACTTAATCCATCGGTTGAATCCATGGATATTGTTCGAACTGTGTTTTCACCAATATGGGATTGCACTTCTAAAACTAATATAGAACCATTTTTATTAATGATTTCTAATGAGTCATAAATTTTTGGTAACTCAACATCTTTGTTGTCAAATACTACGTCTACTACGGGACCGATGATTTGCGAAACTTTTCCTATTGCTTTTGACATTGTTTATGTATTTTTAAAATAGCTGTTTTCATTTGAAAAAAACACTTCCTTTTTCAGAGCGCAAAGATAATTTTTAAAAATTGAATTATCAATAATTATTTTATAAAAAAGGAAGATTTTTTTCTTCATTGCTGTAAACAAAAAACATCCCTAAGAATAAGGATGTTTTGATTGTAATAAAAGATGTTTTTTATAATACCGGAGGAAACATTATTCTGTAATCTGAGAATTTTACTCCTTTTAAATTAGATCCGAATTTTTCATTGATAGCTTCTAAAAATTTATTAGCGATTAAAGCATAACCTCTAGGACTTGGATGAAAACCATCTAAAGAAAAGGCACCGCCAGTTACAAAAGTTGAAATGAGTGTATAACCATTAGAAGATATTCCGAAAGTAGTTAATTGATTCATGACAGCTTTAGTGTCAACTAAAGCAATTTGATCGCTGTATGCATCAGCTACATTTTGAATCGTTGTATTATAAGCATCTGTAGCAATTTTTATTTCTTCGATTTCTTTTTTAGATAAAACCCATTGATCTGACAAAGGTATAGAAACACCATTTATCTGTGTCGGATTTCCCCCTACAGTAGTGCCTATAAAGTTTAATGCGGGCAAAACAATTAAATCTTCGCTAGTTGCCTGACGATACGATGGAATTCCTGCCCCCGTTAAATTGGTTAAATAATCATCTTCTATGACTACTCTATTTGTGCTTGATGCTGTGAAAGAAATTGTTCTTTGAGCTACTTCGGCTGCTGATAATAACCCTAATGACTGAGCATACAATAATCCATTATTATAAGTTGTATAACCTGAATTCAATAAAGAAGCTGTTGCAGCGTCTAAAGGAACAGGGTTATAAGGAACAGTTGTAAAATAAGGCAATGCATTTACGTATGGCAAATTAGCTATAACTCCTTTTCTTCCACTTGCTGTTAATTTGGTAATCAAACCATTATAAGCAACTTCAAAAGTTGCCGGTGGAGTAATTGGACTAGAATTTAAGCCTCCTGACAAAGCATAACCCAAAACATCATTTCCGCCAATCCATAAAGAAAAGAAAGTAGGATTCATAGCTACGGCATCATCAACTACAGTAGCCATTGGAGTTGAAGCAAATCTTGCAAAATAAGGATTTCCTAAAGAACTCCCATAACCCGCATAATCTAAGTGTATAACTTTTGCTCCTGGAATTCCCATATTATTATAAGACCCCCCTAAAGAAGCAAAAGTAGTTGAAGATGTTTGATTGTATGGTGGCAACGCAACAGAAGATGGACTAGGACGACCTCCTGGGGTTGTTGGAGGTTTTAAATACAATCTCGGAGCATAAGTAGTACTTCCAAAAAAACCACCAACATTATCTGCCATTAGAGGAGTTGTAAAAGCACCTCCACCAACAAGAGCAAATTGTTGTGCTAAAATGTTAGGATATGCTCCTTTTTGTCCTTCTATAAATAGTGCGTTATCACTAAAACCTGCTGCAAATGAATCTCCAAGCGCAACATATTTAGAAAAATCGGCTGACCCAGCAGTTAAAGGTAAACCATCCGATGAATCTGGATTAATAACCGCTTCATCATCATTGTTACATGCTACAAAGGTTAACGAAACCAATAATAGCCATTTGAAATTTTTTATCATAATATTTTAATTTATTTATAATTGATTTTTATGGTGTAATAGTTAAAGAAACAAAATATTGTTGACCAATAAGCCCTGCTCCTATTACTTGTCCGTATTCTTTTCCTCCAATATTTGTTGCACCAACTTTTAGGATTGATTTCAATGACTTAATATTATAATTAGCCTGAACATCTATAACAGTCGCTTCGGCAATCATACCATCGGCAAAAGTAGACTCCCATAAATATTCTGAATTCCATCTTCCGCTAACAGATATCCCTAAATTTCCAAATAATTTATCATTGCTTAAAGTTGCTTTCGCTCTATGTTTCGGAGTATTGAAACTTGCTTCAAAATCTAGGTCTTTTCCTTGGTCAAATTCAAACGCTGAATAATTATAGTTACCACTAAATTCAAAATTTTTGTAAATTTTCTTAGTTAATCCTGCACCAAAACCATAGGATTTTACCTCTCTTTCGGTATTAGTATATAATTGATACTCTCTAGAATCTCTGTTTGCAAGAGCTGCAGCCGAATTGTTAGTTGAAATATCTGGGCTATTTACAGCCGTTCCATAATAAGGAGTAATAACATTTAAATTACCGATGAAATCATTATAAATATTATAGTATCCATTAATATCTAATGAGAATCCTTTAACATTAGCTCTATACCCTAAATCAAATGCTTTTACTTGTTCTGGTTTCACTAAATCTACATTTGCTTTTACTAGTAAAGCTGCAGCATTTGCTAAGCCTGACGGCGGACCGTTTCTGTATGCCGAATCAAACAATAAATAAGAATCTTTTGTAAAAGAATTGTAATAAGCATCTTCACCATTTAAAGTTTTTGTGTTGGTCCCTAAAACCCCGATCCCGAATGGCGAAATTAATCCACTCCCGTTAATATCATTACCTCTAGTTTCTGTAAATCTAGTTAAGTTATCAGGTGCAGAACCAATTAGCACTCTGTTCCCAATATCAAATCCAATGTATTGGTCTTGTGTGGTTGGGTTTCTGAAACCTGTTTGGAAGGAACCTCTAAGGTTATGATTTTTTTCTTTGTCTAAAGCGAAAACAAATGAAAGTCTCGGTGAAAAATTACCTTCAAAATTTTGTGCTTTGTCATATCTAACAGATCCAGTTAATTTTAATCTATCATCCAAAAACTTTTTCTGAACCTGAGAATAAATACCATATTCATTATAATTGATAACGCTATTAGCATCTGTATATATTCTTCCATGTGAATTCAATTGATAATTTCTGTAAGATCCTCCCATCTGCATTTCTATTTCTGCAAGTTCAAATAAATCCTTGAAGTTGTAATTGGCATCAGAATGATAAATTCTTGAATTATCCACTAATTTAGATCCTGATAATACGTTTGGATCTGCTATAACTTTATTGAATGCGTCTTTGAATTCTTGAGTACCGGGAATTAATCTATCAGTATCAGCTACACTTCTTGCATAAGCATGTGCCTCAGCAGGAGTTGTACCCACACCAGGTACAAACCCTAAAGTTGCAGCTCCAAATGCTCCTCCATAATCAGCAAACCATTGTGAATCTGACTTCCATATTCTATTGATGTTGATTGCGGTGAATGTCATGTCATATGATTTTCCTCCATCTTCGTTTATAGTATATCCTCTTAGGAAGAAATTTTTCCCTTTAAGCTCCAATTTATGTTGCTGCATAAAAAAACCATTTAGATTATATCTACTAGCTCCTTGATAAATGGAATTTCCAAATCCAAATTTAGACTGCCAGATGATTTCAAAATCATTTGCCCATGGTTTAAAGTGAAGTGAAAAGTCAATTTTTGCATTTCTAACCTTACTTTCTGTTAAATCGGTTTCGTTATATCCTGTTCTGGAAATATCTATGTTTGGCAAAAGATTATAGGCTGAAGATCCAAAAGCATTTCTACTTTTCAAGTTAACGGCAACCTCATCTCCGTAGATGTTTATGCCGTTGTAGCTTGGGTTATTTCTATCTACTCCTGAAACTTCATCTCCATTTGCGTCAATCCCGTTATAATTAGTAGCATACCAGTCAGTCCCTCTCATAAAAGTGAAGTTCGCTTTGGCGGCAAAATGTTTGTCAAATACATGAGCCACTCTAATTCCATAATCATAAAAATTATTAGTTCCGCCTGCTTTTTGATTTGTTTGTCCAAATTTAGCATAGGCAGTAACCCCCTGATGATTCCATGGGTCTTGGCTGTTCATGAATAAAATTCCGTTGAATGCATTTGCACCATAAAGTGCCGATGAAGCTCCTGGAAGCAATTCTACATTTTGAACATCAATTTCTGAAACCCCGATAAGATTTCCTAAAACAAAGTTTAAAAGAGGAGAAGAATTATCCATTCCGTCAACTAATTGTAGAAATCTAGTATTGGCTACTGTGGCAAACCCTCTTGTGTTGATTGATTTGAAAGACAAACTACTCGTGTTCATTTGAACCTCTTTTAGATTTTCCAATCCGTCATAAAAGGAAGGCGCTGCCGCTTTTTTTACATCTTTTACAGTAAATCTTTCAATGGTAACTGGGGATTCCCTAATTCTTTCTGGAGCTCTTGAAGCCGAAACTACAATCTCTTCTAGTTTAGTTTCTTCATTTGTTAAGGCAACACTAACTTTTTGATTGTTTGATGAAACACTAAATTTCTTTGTTTCATAGCCTACACTTGAAACTTCAAGATTGAAAGGTGGCTTTTTTGCAGTTGATAAGGAAAAATTCCCGTCGCTGTCAGTCACTGTCCCAGCAGAATCGCCTATTACTTTTACATTGGCTCCAGGAACAGGTACGTTTTTACTGTCTTTTACCGAACCCGAAACAGAAGTTTGTGCATAAGTAATGCCGCAAAAAAACAATGAAATAATAAATAAATAAATTTTCATTTGGTTTTAAATTTTTTGGTTATAAGAAGCCAAAGTAATTTATTTTTTTATAATATCAAAAAAGGAAACGTAAATTTATTAATAATTGAATTTTAGAGCTTACTTTTGATAAATCGATATTTTTGTGTTTTTTCAACAATTAACAGAAATCGCTATTAAAAAGACTATAAGTATATATAAAAAATCATTTTCTTTAAATTAATCATAAAGAATTAACCATAAAAAAAGCGAGACAAAATCTCGCTTTTAAATAATATATTTAGTGAATATTTATTCTACAGTTACTGATTTTGCCAAATTTCTTGGTTGATCAACATTACAACTCCGCATTACTGCAATATGATAAGACAACAATTGCAAAGGAATGGTAGTAATAAGTGGTGATAAAGCGTCAGAAGTTTCAGGAATTTCTATTACATGATCAGCCAGTTCTTTTACTTGTGTGTCACCTTTAGTAACTACAGCAATAATTTTACCGCTTCTTGATTTGATTTCTTGAATATTACTTACTACCTTATCATAGTGCCCTTGCTTTGGGGCAATTACAACAACAGGCATTTGCTCATCAATTAATGCAATTGGTCCGTGTTTCATTTCGGCAGCTGGATAACCTTCCGCATGTATATAGGATATCTCTTTTAGTTTTAATGCTCCTTCTAAAGCCACAGGGAAATTATAGCCTCTTCCTAGGTAAAGACAGTTTGGGGCGTCTTTAAACATAGCAGCAATTTCTTTTGCTTTATCATTACATCCTAATGCCTCTAAAACCTTTTCTGGAATAACTTCTAACTCCTGTAAATATCTATGAAAATCAGAATTTGACAAGGTTCCTTTTGCTTTTGCTAAACGCAAAGCTATCATTGTCAATACGGTTATTTGAGTAGTAAAAGCTTTAGTAGAGGCTACGCCTATTTCTGGCCCGGCGTGTGTATAAGCACCTGCATGCGTTTCTCTTGAAATGGAAGAACCAACCACATTACAAACGCCAAATACAAAAGCTCCTTTTTCCTTAGCTAATTTAATGGCTGCTAAAGTATCAGCAGTTTCTCCTGATTGCGAAATAGCAATTACAACATCTGAATTATTAATAATTGGGTTTCTGTATCTAAATTCAGAAGCATATTCTACTTCAACAGGAATACGTGTAAATTCTTCAATAATGTATTCGGCTACTAGCCCAGCATGCCATGAAGTTCCACAGGCAACTATTAAAATTCTTTGAGCATGAAGAAATTTTTCAAGATTATCTTCAATCCCAGCCATTTGTATAATTCCTTCATTAGCGTGGAGTCTTCCTCTGTAGGTATCTTTAATTACATTGGGCTGCTCATAAATTTCTTTTAACATGAAATGGTCATAACCTCCTTTTTCAATTTGTTCCAAGTTCATTTGGAGTTCTTGAATGTAGGGATCAACCAAAGTATCGTCTTTAATTTTTCTAATTTTTAATGGCTTATGTAATCTTATAATTGCCATTTCTTCATCTTCCAAATAAATAGCATTAGAAGTATATTCAATAAATGGTGAAGCATCTGATGCTACAAAAAATTCTTCTTTGCCAACACCTATTGCAAGTGGACTTCCAAGTCTTGCTACTATAATTTCATCTGGGTTTTCTTTATCAAAAACACAAATTGCATAAGCGCCAACTACTTGGTTAAGTGCAATTTGAACTGCTTTTCCTAACTTTCCTTTTTCTTTCTTTTTAACGTCTTCTATAAGATTGATTAATACTTCAGTATCAGTATCAGAAGTAAAAGTGTATCCTCTTTTTGACAATTCTTTCTTTAATGGTTCATAATTTTCAATGATTCCATTATGGATTATAACTAAATTCCCTGAATTGGAAACATGAGGATGAGAATTAACATCGTTAGGTACTCCGTGAGTTGCCCAACGAGTATGTCCCATTCCTATTGTAGCTTTTGAAGTGGCAATCGATTTTGATTTTTCTTCTAGGTCTGAAACTTTGCCTTTGGTTTTTGAAATTTTAAGTTCTGAGTTTTCACATAACATTATACCAGCACTATCATAACCTCTGTATTCTAATCTTTTCAAACCTTTTATTACAATTGGATACGCTTCTCTGTGACCAATATAACCAACAATTCCACACATAATTCTATATATTAATCAGGTTTTGTATAATAAATTTCTAGTTTCAACCTTTTATCATCTGGCACTAAAGGACTAGATCCATATAAAATAGTTCCTAATGGACTTGCCAGAGACATGGTTGGCGCTGATGTTGAATAACTGTTTGGTGTTTTCAACTTAGAAAGTCCAACATTGTTGATACTTTCTGTCACAGACAATCCTAACCTAACATTAGTTGAGTCATTTTTGATTAAATTTCTCACATGATTGGTTATTCTAATCTTATATTTTAACCCTCTTCCATTATTAACATCTTCTTTTTGAATTATTCCACCAAAAATAGATTTGTTCAATTTTGGATTAGCACTATTACTTGTAAAATCATAAATATAGTCAGCCAAAACTTTTTTATTAGTTAAATCATAAAGAAAAATGCGATTTGGCTCTATGGTTCTAGAATCTGACATGGCATTTTTGTCAACATAAAAAATAAGATTAGCTTCATTAATTAACCAACCATTTGCCTTGATAGCTTCAACTTCATCTGCAGTACCGTTATTATCTGCATCAGGACCAAAAATATCTATTATTGCCATTGATCCCTGCCCGCCTTTTAGGTATATTTTAGAGGATTCATCAGTAGTGTTGTTGGTGGCTGTTAAATAATCCGTGCTTTCGTTTGAATTGTCTAATAAACTAACTGTGTTTCCCGTTAAGTTTAAAGCAAAAGATTTATTTTCCCTTGAGTAGGTAACTGCGCCTTCAGCATTTGTTGCTTTTTTATCTTCATTATAATAAAGAGTTATTTTGCCTCCTCTGAAATTAATGTTTGCCATATTTCCAGGGTTTCCGTTTTCAACTTTAAAATATAACCCTCTAAAATAATTTTTAAAAACACTATTATTAGCCAATTGACCGCTAGGGGCAGTTAGTATTAAATTAGAAAAAACCGTTTTATTCAAATGCAATCTCATTGATGGTGGTGTTCTTGTAACTATATCTTCACCTCCAGCAGTTTCATTGGGGGCTGTTGTTTTGTGTTCTCTTTTATCAAAATAGAATTGTACATTTTCATGACCATCACTATTTCTTGTGTCAGATGTAGGTAAATCATTCAATAAAACTGGAATTTTATTGTTATTAATTTCAGCATCTTTATCAGTATAAAAAAGTTGTGTTTCCCCTAAGGATTGATCAGGATCTAAATCTCTTAAAAAATAATTGGATTGATAAACACTTAGCTTAAATTTTGATTCATCAACACCATAAATTGAATCTAATTCATAGGTTGTATGTTTTTCTTTTACTCCATTTACTGTTACTTCTTCAACTGATTTCTGAGTTTTAAAATAGGGAATATCTAAAACTACACTATCAAGAACAGTTGGATTTACATCATATTCTTCAGCATCGGTATTGTTAAACGTTGGGTTGGTTGTTGCCATTTCAACTTGTGTAACAAAATTCGCTTGAGTAGTTCCAAAAGCTGGATTGTAATAAAATCCTAGAGGATTTATTGGCAAATTATTTGAAGCAATAGGCCCTAGTTTTTGGTTATATGACTTAACCATTGCGCCTGTATATCTTTCAAAGCCAAAATGGTCATCTCCAACTATATTTGTGCCTAATTCATTATATCCCTTATCACAAGAAGTAAAAATACTTGCTATAATTAATCCAAATAAAACGTAGTGTATTAATGATTTTTTAAACATAAAATTATTCTAAATTTATTAAGGAAGCATTTCTTTATAAAAGTTTGTATATGCTTCTGAAAACTTGTCTTTCGTGGCGAAAGGTAAAAAAGGTTTAGCTGAAGATTCTATAAATTTTGTTAAACTTGGCGAGACATTTTCTGAGGCAATTATTACAGCATCTGAATGATTTATAGATGCCATGATGAGATTTTCATAATTGGGCATCTCTAATTCTTTAATCGAATCATGGGGCACATTATCAAATTTTATTTTATTAATCATTTCAACATCTAAAGAACCTTCAAAAGATTGTCCATAAACTGAAGTAACTATTTTTGTTTCTGAAAACAATGCTTCGTCTTTGTAATAATGCTTCATGTAGATTGGCAACAAACTCGCCATCCAACCATGAACATGAATAATATCTGGCACCCAATTTAATTTTTTTACAGTTTCAACTACACCTTTGGCAAAGAAAATAGCTCTTTCATCATTATCTGGATACATAACGCCATCTTCATCACTAAATGTAGCTTTGCGTTTAAAATATTCGTCATTATCAATAAAATAAACTTGAATTCTTTCTTTTGGAATAGAAGCTACTTTTATAATTAAAGGCATATCTAAATCGTTTACCACTAAATTCATTCCCGATAAACGAATAACTTCATGTAATTGATGTCTTCTCTCGTTAATGTTCCCATACCTAGGCATAAAAATTCTAATCTGTCCGCCTTGATCATTAATCATTTTTGGAACGTCATAAGACATCAAAGAAACCTCATTCTCAGCCAAATACGGCACCACTTCAGATGATACATATAATATCCTCTTATCTTCCATAATCTATCAAACTTTATTTATTGGCAATAAAAAACAAGCAAAAGTACAAAAATTTATGCAGTTATTTATGAAAATGCTAAGTTTGCAACTCATTTACTGAAAGCTAATGCTTATTTTCTATACTAAAATTGACCTTGTTTCTCATTTAAAATCAATCTCAAATCAAGAAAAATCCATTGGTTTTGTCCCTACCATGGGAGCACTTCACGAAGGCCATCTGTCGTTAATGAAAGAAGCTCTTCTTTACAATACAGTTGTCGTGGTAAGTATTTTTGTAAATCCAACACAGTTTAACAATGCTGAAGATTTAGCAAAATATCCCAGAACCTTAGAACAGGATATTGAAAAAATAAAAACAGTTTCTGATACAATAATTGTCTTTGCACCAAGCGTAAAAGATATATATGAAGGCAATACAATTTCTAAACATTTTGACTTTGATGGTTTAGAAAATCAAATGGAAGGAAAATTTAGACCCGGTCATTTTGATGGTGTTGGGACAATAGTGAAACAACTATTTGAAATTGTTAAGCCTACTAATTCTTATTTTGGCGAAAAAGATTTTCAGCAATTGCAAATCATTAAAAAAATGGTTGCTAAATTAAAAATGCCTGTCAAAGTTATTGGCTGTCCCATTCATAGGGAGCCGAATGGCTTAGCCATGAGCTCAAGAAATGAGAGGCTTTCTGAAGACGATCGGAAAGAAGCTGCTATCATTTATAAAACCATTCAAGAGTCTAAATTACTTTTTGCAACTAAATCAGCCAAAGAAGTAATTAAATTTGTAGCCGAAAAATTTAAAAAAAATTCAAAATTTGAATTAGAATATTTTCAAATTGCGGACGAAAAAACACTATTTCCTTGTATTAGAAAAAGTAAGCATAAAAAATACCGGGCTTTTATAGCGGTTTTTGTTAACAATATTCGATTGATAGATACCATTTCATTAAATTAATTTACTTTTGACCCATGCAAATTCAAGTAGTAAAATCAAAAATTCACAGAGTAAAAGTTACTGGAGCTGATTTAAATTATATCGGCAGTATTACAATTGATGAAACCCTGATGGAAGCCTCAAACTTAATTGAAGGCGAAAAAGTTTCTATTGTAAATGTTAATAATGGCGAACGTTTTGAAACTTATGTAATAAAAGGAATTAAAAATTCTGGAGACATTACTCTTAATGGCCCAGCAGCAAGAAAGGTTCATACAGGTGACATTATTATTATTATGTCCTATGCTACAATGGATTTTGAAGAGGCTAAAACTTTTAAACCGTGGATGATTTTTCCGAATGAAAAAAATAATTCTTTAATCTAATATCGTTGAAAAATCAGATTGGCAAATGGTTAACTATTATTATTCCTTTTTTAATAGGAGTTGGAATAATATATTATCAATTCAACACTTTAACTTCGGAAGAAATTAAAGAAATAAAAATTAGTTTTCAAAAAGCTAATTACTACTACATTCTTCTAACATTAATCATAGCTATTATTGGCTATTGGTCAAGAGCTTATCGTTGGAAATTTGCTTTAAATCATTTAGGATATCAAACAAAATTTTCAAATAATTTCTTAACTGTTAGTGTTTCCTATTTAGTGAATTTAACCGTTCCTCGTTCAGGAGAAGTTTCTAGAGCTGCATTATTAAAAAAATATGAAGGCGTTCCTTTTGATAAAGCCCTTGGAACCATCGTTGCTGAGAGAATTGTAGATTTACTTATCTTTTTCTTATTTATTATCTTTGGATTTATTTCGCAATTTGATGAGATTTATAAATTTTTGCTCAGCAAAAACATTACACTTTATTCACTAATAACAACCGGAATTATTGGATTACTGTTGTTTGTGATTTTCATATTTATTTGGATTTATGCTGAGTGGAAAATTATTTTAAAATTGAAAGAAAAACTATCTGGTCTGTTAGAAGGCATGTCAACTGTTTACAAAATGGATAAAAAATGGGCGTATATATTTCATTCATTTTTCATATGGTTTAGCTATTTTATGATGTTTTATGTGGCTATTTTTGCATTACCAGAAACGGCTACTATTAGTTTCGATGTTGTAATAATGGGTTTTATTTTTGGCAGTCTTGCCGTTGGTTTTTCAAATGGAGGATTAGGAGCTTATCCATTTTCAATAGCATTGATTTTTTCTCTTTATGGCATATCCAATACTATTGGAACAGCATTTGGGTGGTTAGTTTGGACTTCTCAAACCATTTTAGCTATTCTTGTTGGATTGATTTCCTATGTTTTACTTCCGTTGTTAAATAGAAATAAATAATTTACTATATTGCTAATTAATTTTAGCCAATAAATTACTATTCTTTAAATTAACAATTCATGAGAAAAATATTTTTCTTTTTGCTGCTTGTTTTCGCCAATACTGTATTTTCTCAAAAAAGGGTAACTGATACCATTTCCTCACAAAAATTAGGTGAAAACAGAGAAATTACAATTGGCTTACCGCCATCATATGAAAAAAATTCTGCTAAAAAATATCCTATTTTATTATTACTTGATAGTGACTTTCTTTTTGACCCATTTCAAGGAGCGCTAAGCTATGGATATTATTGGGATGATCTACCAGAAGTAATTATCGTTGGCATTAATCAAAACAAAAACAACGAACGCGAAACAGATTGTACTGTTGATGAAAAAACGGGATTGCCTTCAGAAAAAGGGGGAAATTTCTTTGAATTTATCGGAATGGAATTATTGCCCTATATTCAAAAAAAATACAGAACTGCACCCTTTAAAATGATTGCAGGATTAGATACAACAGCTGGATTTTTGAATTCATATTTATACAAAGAAAACCCAGTTTTTGATGCTTATATTTCCATGAGTCCTGAACTCCCTACAGGTATGGAAGAACTATTACCCGATAGACTGGCAACCATTCAAAAACCAATTTTTTATTATCAATCTTCAGCTGTTGGTGATTTAAAAAAAATGAGGGACAGAATACAAATACTTGATGAATCCCTAAAAAAAGTTAGTAGTACAACTTTGAATTATAAATATGATGATTTCAAAGATGCATCACATTATTCATTGGTTTTAAATTCAATTCCAAGCGCTTTGTATCAAATATTTTCTGTATACCAACCAATTTCAACCACTGAATTTCAAGAGAAAATTGTAACACTGCCTTCAGGGTATGTAGATTATTTGACAAATAAATATAGTGTTTTAGAAAAAACATTTAACCTAAAATTACAAATAAGATTTAATGATTTTAAAGCCATTGAAGCTGCTATTTTAAAAAATAAAGCGTACGATGAGTTTGATAAATTATCACAATTAGCTAGAAAAAATTATCCTAAATCGATGCTTGCAGATTACGAATTGGGACAGATGTATGAGAAAAAAGGAGATAATGCCAAGGCGTTAAAATCATATCAAAGCGCTTTTCAAAAAGAAGAAATTGGTGATTTGACAAAAGAAATGATGATGGAGAGAACCGATGAACTAAAAAAATCATTGCCAAAAAAAGGAAATAAAGGTAAAAAAGGAAATGATGAACCTGCAGTTGAGGAAACCCCTACAACTGTTGTCCCCACTGAAACTCTACCGTCAGAAAACCCAACAGAAGAGAAGAAACCCCAGTAATACTGATATAAATTCAGCCTAAATGTCAAAAATTAAAACTACTTTCTTTTGTCAAAATTGTGGCGCTCAATATGCCAAATGGCAGGGCCAATGTAATTCTTGTAAAGAATGGAATACTATAGCCGAAGAAATAATTCAAAAAGAAGAAAAAACCAGTTGGAAACCATCAACTTCTGAGTCGAAAAGAGTTTCCAAACCGCTCAAAATTAAAGAAATCGATTCCTCGCAGGAAGTGCGAATGGACACTACTGATGGCGAATTGAATCGTGTGCTTGGTGGCGGGATTGTCCCTGGTTCTTTAGTTCTTTTGGGTGGAGAACCTGGCATTGGAAAAAGCACTTTACTACTCCAAATTTCTTTAAAATTACCATATAAAACATTATATGTTTCAGGGGAAGAAAGTCAGAAACAAATAAAAATGCGTGCAGAACGCATCAATCCCAATAGTGATAATTGCTACATTCTTACCGAAACCAAAACTCAAAATATATTCCGTCATATTGTAGAAACCGAACCGGATATTGTTATTATCGATTCCATTCAAACCTTACATACCGATTATATTGAGGCTACAGCGGGAAGTATTTCTCAAATTAGAGAAACCACAGCCGAGTTGATAAAATTTGCAAAAGAAACCAACATTCCTGTTATTTTGATTGGACATATTACCAAAGATGGCAACATCGCTGGGCCAAAAATTTTAGAGCACATGGTGGATACTGTTTTACAGTTTGAAGGTGACCGCAATCATGTGTATAGAATTCTTCGTTCACTCAAAAACCGTTTTGGTTCCACAGCCGAATTGGGAATATATGAAATGCAAGGTTCCGGTTTACGTGAGGTTTCTAATCCTTCTGAAATTTTACTTTCGCATCGTGAAGAAGAATTATCAGGAACTGCTATTGCTTCTACACTGGAAGGAATGCGCCCATTAATGCTTGAAATTCAAGCATTGGTTTCTACAGCTGTTTATGGAACACCGCAACGAAGCACTACTGGTTACAATGCCAAAAGATTAAATATGATTTTAGCAGTTCTAGAAAAACGTGCTGGTTTTCGTCTTGGAACAAAAGATGTTTTCTTAAATGTAACTGGTGGAATTTCCGTAGATGATCCTGCAATTGATTTGGCAGTTGTTGCAGCAATTTTGTCTTCTAATGAAGATATTGCCGTGGGCAAAGATGTTTGCTTTGCTGCTGAAGTGGGCTTGTCTGGTGAAATTCGCCCTGTAAATAGAGTAGAACAACGTATTCAAGAAGCAGAAAAGCTAGGTTTTTCTACCATTTTTGTTTCAAAATACAATAAAATTTCAGCTAAATATCCAGGAATAAAGGTGGTATTAGTTTCTAAAATTGAAGAAGTTGTTGAGCAATTATTTGGATAAATACTATCTACTAACGAGTCTAATTTCCAAAAACTAAAAAAACTACAGTTGATATAAATAGGGCTGCAATAGAGGAGTTTTAATAATACACTATATTAAGGTGCAGGATCAGGATATAGCGCTTGGATTTTGTTAATTTCAGAGATAATGTCGGAGCTCAATTTTAGTTCAAAAGCAGCCATGTTTTCTTTGAGTTGTTGCATCGAAGTAGCTCCAATAATTGTAGCAGTTACAAATGATTGATGATTAACAAATGCTAAGGCCATTTGGGTTAATGTCAAATTATTTGCCTTTGCTAATTCTTGATAAAGCAGTGTAGCTTTTCGGCAATTTTCGCTAGAATATCTTGAAAACTGTGGAAATAATGCCAATCTTGATGTAGGTTGTATCCCGTTCAAATGCTTGCCTGTTAAAAAACTGAAAGCCAAGGGAGAATAAGCTAATAAACCTACATTTTCTCTCATTCCAATCTCGGATAATCCAACTTCATATAATCTGTTAAGCAAGGAATACGGATTTTGAATAGTGACAATTCTGGGTAAATTGTTTTTTTCACTTTCACTAATGAATTTCATCACACCATAGGGATTCTCATTTGAAACACCTATATGTTTAATTTTTCCTTCTTTAATTAGGCCATCAAAAACGGTAAGCACTTCCATAAAATTATGTTGCCATTGGTTATCAATAGTGGCAATTCCTCGTTGCCCAAACATATTCATAACACGTTCTGGCCAGTGCAACTGATACAAATCAATATAATCTGTTTGTAGATTTTTTAAGCTTAAATTTACTGCTTCATGAATGCTTTTTTTAGAAAATTCCAATGGCTTACGAATATATTCTAAACCGCGATTTGGACCAGCAATTTTAGTAGCAATTACTAAATTCTCTCGCTTTGATGATTTTTTTAACCAAGTTCCAATAAATTTTTCAGTTAAGCCAAGCGTTGTTTGTTTTGCTGCAATCGGATACATTTCGGCAGTATCAATGAAATTCACACCTTGTTCTGTTGCATAATCTAGTTGAGCATGTGCTTCACTTTCAGTGTTTTGTTCTCCAAAAGTCATGGTGCCCAGACAAATTTTGCTGACTTTTATATCTGTATTTGGTAAGGCATTGTAATTCATTAGTGTCGCTTATTTTGCTATACAAAAATATGTTATTGTAATCGTTTATAATATTCGATTAACAGATTTTTTGGAAACATTTACATAAAAAAAGGTTCAAAGAAGAACTTTAAACCTTTTATAAACTTTAATTACTTGTTCTTTTAAAACTCATTCAACATTTTAGAAATTTCATCTAATTTTGGTGTCAAAATAATTTCTATTCTTCTATTTTTAGCCTTCCCTTCTGGAGTATCGTTACTCATTATTGGTGCATATTCCCCGCGTCCAGCAGCTGTCAAATTTTGTTTTTTAATTCCCGCATTTTCACCTAAAATATTTACGATGGACGTAGCTCTTTTGGTAGATAAATCCCAATTGTCTTCAATGCCTCCACCAATATTTCCAAGTATTTTATCATTATCGGTGTGACCTTCTATTAAAACTGTAATGTCTGGATTTTGTGCTAAAACTTTGCCAACTTCTACCACTGCTTTTCTTCCTTCAGAACCAACTGCCCAACTTCCTGTTTGAAACAGTAACTTGTTTTCCATAGAAACATAAACTTTTCCATTCTTTTGTTCAACTGTTAATCCTTTTCCTTCAAAAGCATTTAGGGCTTTGGAAAGGGTTTCTTTTAGTTTTTTCATGCTTGCATCTTTTGCTGCAATCATACTTTCTAATTCATTCAAACGCTTAGTGTTTGTGGCAAATTCGTTTTTCAATTTGTTTAATCTATCTTGCTCCGATGCTAATGCTTTTTCTTTAGCTTCTATTTGTGATAATAATTCACGGTTTTTTTTCATGTTAACTTCTAGAGCATCATTGCTGTTTTTTTCTAGAGCCGCATATGATTCTTGCAGTGTTTTTAAATTATTATTGGCCGCAGTATAATCAGCCTGGAGTTTGTCTCTATCTGCTTTTAATTTTGCTAATTCTGAAGTCAATGATTTATTTACAGAATCAAATTCAGCATTTGCTTTATGCAATTCATCTACTTCGTCAGCCAAAAATCTATTTTCTTTTTTCAAATCGGTGTATTTGTTTTCCAAATCATTGTATATCTTTTTTGACACACAAGAAGTCATCAAAATCATTAATCCAGTTACTAAAGCTGTTTTCTTTATCATGTTCATATTTTTATTTTTTTAATTTATTTCTACTACTATCGGGCAGTGATCAGAATGTTTTGCTTCTGGTAAAATCACGGCTCTTGATAATCTATTTTTTAAGGGTTCACTTGCTAAACAGTAATCAATTCTCCAACCTTTATTATTAGCTCTAGCATTTGCTCTATAACTCCACCAACTATAATTATCAGGTTCTTTATTAAAAAATCTAAAGGTGTCTATGAAACCACTTTTCATGAATTTATCCAGCCAATTTCGTTCTTCAGGTAAAAAACCTGAAACTGTTTTATTGCGAATTGGATCGTGAATATCAATAGATTCGTGACAAATGTTATAATCTCCACAAATAATCAAATTTGGAATTTCTTTTTTCAATTCATTAATATAACTTTGAAAATCATCCATATACTTGAATTTGTGGTCTAATCGGTCAATGTTTGTTCCCGAGGGCAAATATAAACTCATCACTGAAAAGTCATCAAAATCAACGCGAAGATTTCTTCCTTCAAAATCCATGTGGTCAATTCCGGTTCCAAAAACTATATTATTCGGTTTTGTTTTTGATAAAATTGCCACGCCACTATATCCTTTCTTTTGAGCTGGAAACCAATAATGATAGGGATAACCCGAAATTTCAACGTCTATTAATGGGATTTGATCAGGTGTTGCTTTTATTTCCTGAAGGCAAATCACATCAGGATTAGCTTGTTGCAACCAGTTCAAAAAACCTTTAGAAATAGCGGCTCTAATACCATTTACATTGTAAGAAATAATTCTCATGAACTTACATCTTTTGTTTTTTAACTTTGTTTTGTTGTCCAAAACAATTCACGTCAAAAGTATACAAAAACATAAACATATGAAACTCAAAATTGATAATAAAATAAAATCTCTTTATTGTGATTTATGCATTTTCTGAAAGCTATTTCAGTAGAATTACTATCTTTGTTTCTTACTCAAAATTTTAGGTATACATGGGTTTAGTTACTGCTAAAGAAGTTGCAAAAGCAATAAATGCCGATAAATATGGAGTTTTTGGGACTTTTTGTGGCTGGTTACTAATGAAGGCTTTAAAAATTTCTACATTAAACAAAATCTATGATAGAAACAAGCATCTTAGTGATGTAAACTTTCTAAACGCTATTTTGGATGAATTACAAATTAAATTTGAAATCCCAGAAGACGATTTAAAACGATTGCCAAAAGATGGCGCTTATATTACTATTTCCAATCATCCGTTAGGTGGAATTGATGGTGTTTTATTGTTGAAATTGATGCTTGAAAGAGAGTCAAATTTCAAAATTATCGCTAACTTTCTTTTGCATCGTATCGAACCTATGAAAAAATATATCATGCCTGTAAATCCTTTTGAAAATCATAAGGATGCTAAATCAAGCGTGATAGGAATCAAAGAAACGCTTCGCCATTTGAGCGATGGAAAACCATTAGGAATGTTTCCTGCAGGAGAAGTTTCTACTTATAAAGATGGCAGATTAGTAGTTGATAAAGCTTGGGAAGAAGGAGCAATAAAAGTCATAAGAAAAGCTCAAGTTCCTGTGGTTCCAATTTATTTTCATGCAAAAAATAGTAGATTTTTCTATTTTTTATCTAAAATAAATCCAATTCTAAGAACCGCGAAGTTACCTTCTGAATTATTCACTCAAAAAGATAGAGTTATTAAGGTTAGAATTGGTAAACCAATTTCAGTAGCAGAACAAAATGAACACAAAACTATCGAAGAATATTCAGAATTTCTTCGTCGTAAGACTTATATGTTAGCCAATTCTTTTAATAAGGAATCGAAACTATTAAGTTCTCAAAATCTAAATTTAAAACTTCCAAAAAGCCCAAAGCAGATTGTAAAACCTGCCAATCATGATAAAATATTGGAAGAAATAGAAATTTTAAAAAACGGGGATTACAGACTTTTACAAAGTAAAAACTATTTAGTTTTTCTGGTTCAAGCCGATGTAATCCCAAATATCATTCACGAAATTGGACGATTGCGCGAAATTACTTTTAGAGCCGTTGGCGAAGGAACTAATGAGTCCATCGATTTAGATCAATACGACAATTATTACCATCATATGTTTTTATGGGATGCAGATGCACAACAAATTGCTGGTGCTTACCGTATGGGATTAGGTTCTCAAATTTTTCCAAAATATGGCATCGAAGGTTTTTATCTTCACGATTTGTTTAGGTTTGAACATGAGCTTCATGATATGATGTCTAAATCCATTGAGATGGGTAGAGCGTTTATTGTTAGTCATTACCAACAAAAACCAATGCCCTTATTCCTGCTTTGGAAAGGAATTGTTCACACTACTTTGCGCTTTCCGGAACACAAATATTTGATTGGTGGTGTAAGTATTAGTAATCAATTTACTGAATTCTCCAAATCATTGATGATTGAATTTATGAAGTCTCATTATTATGATCCTTATGTTGCGCAATATATTCATCCAAAAAAAGAATTTAAAGTAAAACTAAAAGATGCCGATAAAGATTTCGTTTTCAATGAAACAGAATCTGATTTGAATAAATTTGATAAAATTATTGACGAAGTTGAGCCTGGAACTTTACGTTTGCCTGTATTGATTAAAAAATATATTAAACAAAATGCTCGGGTTGTAGCTTTTAACGTTGACCCAATGTTCAATAATGCCGTAGATGGATTAATGTATATCCGAATTGCAGACTTACCCGAAAGTACTGTAAAACCAGTTATGGAAGAATTTCAGGCAGAACTTGAACGGAAAGAAAAGAATTATAAATAATACATTCCGTGTAATAAATAAATGTTATAAAAAAGTTGCTTTTTGAAGTTAAAATTAAACTCAATTGGAAAAAACATCCGTCTAACCCTCTCAATAACAAAAAACTATTTCGTTACTGCTATAGTCAATAAAGGGCTTACCTCAGTTTGACTAACTGCTGTAAATAGATTTTAAAACTAATTAAACCATTTGGTTATAAATAAAAAAAGGGTGCTTTATAAAAGCACCCTTTTTAATTAATAATTATTCTAACTATTCTTTAATCAATTTTTTGGTAATGATTTCATTGTTTGTTGGATTATTAAATCTAACAAAATAAATTCCATTAGCTAATGAAGAGATGTCTTCATTAATAACATTATTACCTTCTGATAATTGAATGTTTTTAGTTCTAACAGTTGCTCCGTTCATGCTGTAAATTGTCATTGACATTTCACTTGCTACTGAAGTTGTTAATTCTAAATTAAAATT
>Ga0214919_10003201_pt1 | contig 25000 bp, 24 predicted proteins | sample LL1503_MetaG_FD_177994 | JGI IMG/M metagenome (GOLD analysis project Ga0214919, IMG submission 177994) | Freshwater microbial communities from Lake Lanier, Atlanta, Georgia, United States - LL-1503 | ecosystem: Environmental > Aquatic > Freshwater > Lake | place: USA: Georgia | collected... | reverse complement strand
TGCGCTCTTTTACAGTTGCCATAAGTCACCGCAATCGGCTTTCACATGCTCAACAAACTGAGCGATGGTCATCGGCGGCAGGTTCTTGCCGTCGTGGAAGCGCGCGGTGACTTCTCCTGCTTGCTGCTCCTTGTCGCCAATCACGAGCATGTACGGCGTTTTCAGCAACTGGGCTTCGCGAATCTTGTAACCAAGTTTTTCGCGGCGAGCGTCAATTTCAACCCGCACGCCGGCGGCCTTGAGTTCGGCGTATACTTTTTCAGCGTAGGCACGCTGGTCTTCGGAAACATTGACCACGCGGGCTTGGACGGGAGCCGCCCAAATCGGGAAGTGCCCCGCGTAGTGCTCGATGAATATGCCAAGGAAACGTTCAATGCTGCCCAGCACGGCACGGTGGATCATGACCGGCGTATGCATCTTGTCGTCGCTGCCGACGTACTCAAGTTCAAACCGGGCCGGCATCGAGAAGTCGAGCTGGACGGTACCGCACTGCCAAGTCCGGCCAATGCTGTCGATCAGGTGAAAATCAATCTTAGGACCGTAGAACGCCCCGTCACCTGGATTCAACTTGTAGGCCTGACCGCGGGATTCAAGGGCCTTTTGAAGGGCCGCTTCCGCCGCCGCCCAGACTTCGTCCGAGCCGATGGACTTTTCTGGCCGCGTTGAAAGCTCGACCTTGTATTCATTGAAGCCTAAGCCTTTGTAGGCTTTGTCGATCTGATCGAGGATGCTGTTCACCTCGACCCCGATTTGATCCGGCGCACAAAACACATGGGCATCGTCTTGGGTGAAAGACCGCACGCGCATCAATCCGTGGGTCACGCCGCTGCGCTCGTGGCGGTGGACGCGACCGAATTCCGACAGGCGCACGGGGAGTTCACGGTAACTATGGCGGTCCGACCCGTACACGAGGCAATGACCAGGACAGTTCATTGGCTTGATGGCAGCTTCGTTTTCGTCGACTTCCGTGAAGTACATGTTCTCGCGGTAGTTTTCGTAATGGCCGCTTTTATGCCACAACTCGACATTCATAACGAGGGGCGTGCCAACTTCGTTGAACCCGTATTCCGTGTTCGAACGGCGCATGAACTTCATCAGCGAGTTGAACAGGGAATAACCCTTTGCATGAAAAAACGGATGGGCCGGGGCTTCCTTGTGAAAGCTGAATAGCTCCAGCTGTTTGCCAAGGACGCGGTGGTCGCGTTTTTTTGCCTCTTCCAGGCGTGTCAGGTAGGCGTCCAGCTGCGCCTTGTCGCCCCATGCTGTTCCGTAGATGCGGGTCAATTGCGCATTTTTTTCGTTGCCGCGCCAGTAAGCTCCGGCAACGGTCGTCAATTTAAAGGCGCCAAGTTTACCGGTCGATGGCACGTGTGGACCGACACAAAGATCAAACCATCCGCCCATCTTGTACATCGATATCTCGACGTCTGCGGGAAGCTCGTTGATGATTTCAACCTTGAAGGTTTCTTTGATGCCGGCAAAAGTTTGTACCGCCTGGTCCCGCGTCACGACTTCTCGCGCCACTGGAAAATCACTCTTCACAATCGCCTGCATCTCGGCTTCGATTTTCGGCAGGTCAGCGTCACTGACCTTCACACCTGCAGGAAACAGGAAGTCATAGAAAAAACCGTTGTCGATCACCGGGCCGATGGTGACTTGAGTCCCTGGATAAATTTTTTGCACGGCCATGGCCATCAAGTGGGCCGTCGTGTGGCGGATGACATCCACTCCGTCTTCATTTTTTGGCGTAACAAAATTAACAACAGCGTCTGTCGTCAACGGTGCAGCCATGTCCTTCATCTGGCCGTTGACGTTGGCCGCCAAAGCAGCGCGGGCCAAACCAGCGCCGATGCTCTTGGCAACCTCGTTCAGGGTCGTGCCAACCGGGTACGTGCGTTCAGAACCATCGGGAAGGGTGACCTTAATCGAGGTGGCGCCGGAATTGATAGTGGACATGAAGATACTGTGCCTCCGCATTCATTCGACCCGGCGGGCAATACGGAGCCCGGGGGCGATCAATGATAAGGCGAAAATCTATCAGCGACCGAAGATGTCGGCAAGGATGTAGGGGCCGCGTTCAATAAAGGGTTCTGCGGATTCGAATCCCAAATCCGCAGCCGCCAGTGCCACGTCAACACAATCGATCTCGTCACCCGGTTCGAAATCCTGGGCAAGGGCTTCGGTGACATGGCCGAAAAGGAGGAAGTCACATGGTTCTTCTGCGGCAATGCCGCCGGTAACTAGATCATCCACCGTCAACCCAAAGGGAGCCGCCAGGCCACCAAGGGTCAGCGGTTCGTTGCTGCTTGATTCCATCATCCGCAAGTAATCGCGCAGCGGAATCTGCAGCTTCAGCGAAAATATTTTTGAATTCATTCTAGACATGACTGTGGTTTCGGAAGTGGCCACGGCAACTTGACGGAAGGGGCACTGACGAGACGCCCAAAAAACACCGTAACCGACTGTAACTATTTAAGTTTAATAGTTACGTGCGGAGTGCCTATTCGGCCTTCAAACTCATGATTTCAAAGTTGATCGCGTAGCTCTCTTCATCGCCAAAAGAGAATTGCGCCTGAACGGGGACGCGGGGGTCCTGCAAATCAATAGCAAGAGGCCTGACCATGGCACTCGCCACCAGGTTGGTTTGGGCCTTGCTGACCGGGGAAGTGCGAGGCAAGAGGCCGAGCAGCGTTGCCAGATCGCCTTCGTTGGTGAGGATCGACTGATCCGGGGTGGCTTGCAGGACCTGAACCTTGGCGCGGGGGGAAATCAGGATCAAGTTACCGTCTGCCTTACGCCAAAGGTGCCAGACCTCGCGGTAATTTTCATTGCGGCTCGTCGCCCCGAAAGAAGTCACCTTTGAGCGGACCATGGTCCATGCAATCTGCATCCGGGCCGATTCGGGTAGAGCCGCGCGCGGCTTTACCGGACGGTGAACTGGACTTGGGCCGACGGCAACCACAGCAGAAGCCATAGCCGAAAAATTAAGCACAGCCGCCAACGCAGCCACGCCGGCGGAGCGCATCCGAAAGCCTGACAAACGCACCGTTTTTGACCCCGCAAAATTCACCGTAAACCTCGATAAGCAGTCAACTTTTTCTGATTTATATTGTAACCTTTCCAAAGACAACCAAGGAATCTGCACTTGGACCGCCAAATCCGGCAAATTTCACGTGTACCCATACGGGTGGCATTCATGGCCATCGGTATCTTGACGGCTTTCGCCAGCCAGGCCCTCGGGCAACAAAGCCAAGTACAAAGCCAAGCACAAAGCCAGGGCCCGGGCCTGCACCACGCCCCTGTGATCGTTTACGGCTCTCAAGTTCGGGCCGCCACCGGTAGGTCCATCGCATCCTACAGGGTTTATCGCAATGACGGCACCGGCCGCGCCGTCGCGATCCCATTCCAGATCGACGAAGTCAACGCGGACGGCGATTACGTTCTGGACCAGGGGACCCCCATCACGGCCGCAACGGGCAATGGGTTGTTTGACCTGCAAGACGAGTTGGCTATCATGGGCGACGACATCGGAACGGCGGAGCAACCGGTCCAGTGGGACGGCCCAGCCCCATCGGAAGTGTTTGAAATTCGTTTCGATTACCGGGGCCTCCCCATGCCCCCGGCCCCTTGGGCACCCGACAAAAAAGCGGGGGCCCTTTACCTGGCACTGTACCCCCAAAAAGCGCCGCCGCTCAGTCCACGCCGCTACGTGGTGTTCGACCGGCAGAACGCCGAAGTCAAAACGTCGCGCTATCGCTACGGCTTCGATCAGAAAAATTGGCTCGTCTCGCGTCGCGTTGAAATGAAACTCAGGGACCCCAAGCCGGATCAGGATCCATTTGTACCTGTTCTTGATTCAACGACATTTTTTCTGCGCGCGGACTTGAAATACTTTTTGACCTTTGAGGCCAACCACAATTCCGTCAGCAGTGAGCTTGAAGCCTATAAAACAGGGCCGGTCCGCAGCATCGTCCGCATCACCTATTTCTACACCCTGCTTAAATTAAATTTCCAACTTGGCATGTACACCGAGATTTCCTTTTTCTCGAATGCCATCTTCCTGCCGGCGATCCTGTACAATCCAATCGACGGACCGAATGCGCTCAACGCCGGCAGCGGTTTTTATTACGGCCTGGCCCTCAAGGACAATCCGCGGGACTATAAAATCGAAACGAACATGCAACCTTGGAAAGAGTCAGGCCTTCTCAATTTCCTGAAAACATCGTTTGACCGGATGCTACCCATGTACTGGCTCAGTGCCATCGGCAAGGACCGTATGCTGTACATGGAACTGACCCCGTCGCAACAAATGGCCAAGTTAGGTGGCGCGCCGACGTTTTACCGGGAAGACAAAACGGCCGATGAAATCAAGCCTCGCGGAAATATAGCCCCCAAACCCTTGGGCAAAAGTCCCGTGAACCTGGGGATGCACTTTGACCTGACAAAATTTTCCGAGGGCGACCATCTGGTCGGATTTCGCATGTACGTGGAAAACCAGCTCGATGAACAGAGGATTGAGTCCTACAAACTCATGAACCGGTGGATGGTGTATGCAAAACGAATCAAGTGAAATGGCTGAATTCGAAGGCATGACCTTGGCACCCATGCCGGGTCCCTTCGCCGACCGTGCCGGCGCAAGTTCGGCGGACGGTGCTAATTGCATTGGCACGGAAATCATGCCCGACGATTTGCCCATGATTGTCTGGTTGCGCGGAGATGAGCCTAACTTCAACGACTTCTCGGTGGATGTCGATGGGGCCATGGCAGAACTTGGCATCCGCAGATCGCGCCTGACGCAAATCTCTGGAAGAGAATTGCGCGTCGGCAAAAAGCGCGTTGACCGCTACATCCGGCCCTGTTTCAGGCCAGAGGATATCGCGGCCTACAAGACCTTCACCCGGGCCACCGTATCCCACATGAAGTCGTCACAGGTTTTGGACGATGTCTTGATGCGCCTGGAAAACGAAACGGGACAGCTCATCGAAAAGGTTGCGGAAACTGTCACGCAAAACGCCGTCGATTTTCAAGATGCACTAACAACCATCGCGGCGGAATTCCGGCAAGCTCAGGGCCTGCTGTTGCGCGAAGTCACCGATCGCGTTGATTCCATTGAACGAGGGCTGGATGGTTCCCTGCAGGCGGCACTGCAAAGGGTGCAGGCGAATCTGGCGGTGGTCGAAGAACGTTCTGCCGGACTCGAGTCAAAAATCACGGCACAAAACGAAACCATCTTGAGTCTGATGAATCAAAATCATTTGCTGGTCCGGGAACTGCATGCGGCGACTTCCACCAGGTTTGAGTCGTTGAGCCAGCAAGTGGCGGCAGGGCTCACCGAACAGGCGAGTCGCGCCGAGGCCGCCGCCGCCAAAGCTGCCGAGCAGATTGAAATGACGGTGCACCAGACGCGCCTGACGATCCGGGGCGACTTGAAAAAACTGACGGCCGGCATGGAGGCGATTGCCGAATCAAAAGCGACGCAAACAGGCGCAGCCGGGTTCCTTTCAGAGTCAGGAACGAGAAGAAAAAGAACAAGGACTAGGACAATAAAATGAAAAAACATCGACTCTTTTTATGGATGATTTCGGGATTAAGCCTGCTGGCTTTTCTTCCAGCCGCATGCGGAACTTCATCCAGCAGCAGTAACGACGGCAGTTCGGATTCGGCATTGTCTGCATCATTCTCGACCAACTGCGCACGGTGCCACGGCGCAACTGGAGCCGGCGGTTCGGGCATAAACTTGCATGGTTATCCGCGCAGCAAAGCCGCCTTCGAATCCAGGGTTCGAACCGGTGGCGGCAGCATGCCAGCATTCGCGGCAACTGATTATAGCGATACGGATTTGATGGCGGACTACACGTATTTGATCTCCCAGTGAAGGAAACGCCCAAGATGACCAGGATGATCAGACACGCTCTTTATGCGGCCTTGGTGTTTGCTGCCGCAGGCACAGCCTTGGGCAACAGCCTGGTCTACAAAATCACTTCGGGAACGGTCACGTTTCTCGCGACCGGGAAACCGGGCTTCTTGCGCATCAACGGAGAGGGCGGAAAGCCTGCCGGGCACTTCACCATGGATGCCGGTCATTCCAAAGTCACGTCGGGCGACATCACGGTGCATCTTGATGCGTTTGAAACAGGGTTGGCAACGCGCGACCGGCACATGAAAGAAAAATACCTGGAAACGAAAAAATTTCCCGACGCCATCTTCAAGGCTGCACCTCTGGCCTTCAAAGACGGGAAGGTGCCAGGAGAAACAGACCTCAAAGGCACCCTCACCCTTCATGGCGTAACCAAGCCCGTCACAGCCAATGTGAAAGTCACGGCGAAGAAATTTGCCATGCAGATCGAGGCGGATTTCGACATTGTTCTGTCTGATTTCAAAATCGAAATACCGGAATACGCAGGAATCACCGTTGCCGAAAAAGTAAAGGTTCACACGGCGTTTCTGACCAAGGTTCAGAAACCATGAACCGCAAAAGTTTTCCGGCGTTCATAACCTTCTTTTTTTTCGCGGCGGCATTTTCTACTGCGGCTCACGCATTTCCCGAAAACGTACGGCACGGTTATGCCAGCTGTTCATCATGCCACGTCAGCCCAACGGGCGGAGGTGTTTTAACGGAATATGGTCGCAAGGCCTCCGAAGATTTTCTGACCACATGGGGACGTGAAGGTGAAAATGGATTCCTTTGGAATGCCGTCCAACTGCCATCCAACGTCGCCGCCGGTGCGAACGTCCGCCACATCAGCTACAAACGAGACCTTGATGGTGTAAGGACCGAGAAGCGCTTCATCATGCAGGTCGAAGGCGAGGTCGCGGTAAAACTGGGCAGCAAAGTCTGGGTCGACTTCTCCCGTGGCGGATATAACAAATTTGAGCAGACACAACGTGCGTATGTTTTGGTGGCGCCAAACGACAACCTGTTTCTCCGCGCTGGAAAATTTTTCGTGCCTTACGGCATCTACGAAGCCGATCATACGACCATCACGCGCCGCGAACTTGGTTTTGACCAGGGAATGGAAACCATCAATACCGAAATCGGCCTGCAATCCGAGACCGGCGAAATTATCGGAGACGTGATTCTGGGCGATTCAAAAACGGGTGATGCATCCATCGACCCGCGATCGAAAGACCGCGGCGTCATGATACGCGCGGCCAGTTATTACGGCGGAAAAAGCCAGTTCGGTGTCAACCTGCTGAGCACCACGGGCGATTTCGTGGACCGGAATGCCTTCGGCGCCTTTGCCATCACTGGACTCGGTGAACGTTTTTTATACCTGGGTGAAGTCGACTTTGAGCAGAAAAAACTGGTGAGCAGCCTGTCCGGCAGAAAACAAAACAGTGCCCTGATGTCGCACCAACGCGTTTCATTTGAAGCCACGCGGGGACTTCACGTCAGTGCGAACTGGGATTCATTGCTGCCATTAAAAAGCGACCTGCACACCCGTCAGTGGAGCGCTGGCCCCGGCATCCAGTGGTTCCCGTGGCCGCACTTTGAGTTCTCGGTTCAAGCGGCAAAGATCTACCAGGGCGCTTACAGCGACCCTCGTGGTTACGATCTAAAAATGATGTCGCACCTTTGGTTGTAGGCCCGTGAAGGATCATCCTGCCTACAAAAAATAAGACCATAATAATCGGCTACTTATAAGATTTATACCCCGACCTCTGCAGCAAATCGTCCGGTCCTGCGTCTTATTTCGCAGGAGGACGAAACATGAACTTTTTTGCCACCACGATGATCGCGCACAAAACCAGGACAGTCCTGAACATCTTGGGCCTTATAGCTTTGATAAGCATGGGCATCGCGTGCGGAGCTGAGCCACTCCTGGCCAACGAAGACAAAACCAAAACCAAAACCGAAACCGAAACCGAAACCGAAACCGAAAGCGAAAGCGAAAGCGAAGGTAAAGTTCAAGTTCAAGTTGAAGTTGAAGCTGAAGTTGAAGTTGAAGCCGAAACCACTAAATCAGATGGCAAGGTCGCTGATGATTATCAGGCTTCCTTAGCCCTTCAGGTCGGAGGGGGCCAGTACCTTGATGGTCCAGAGAATCATGAGCTTCTGCCTTCGACATTCAACATCATCACCTTTTCCCTGACTGTCACCCGCCGTCGTATCGGACTACTGATTGCCAGTGAAACCGATTACATGATCGGCGAGATGACCACCGGAAACAGCGGAATTGAAAGCCATCTAACGTCCCACCGCGGCACGGTCGCAGGCGTCTGGGAGGCGTTTCGCAGCGATAGCAACGCGTATGTGCAATTGACCGCTGGCGCCTCTTGGGCCAGACGTGAATATCTGCTCAGTGACTCAGTTGTGGAGTGGCGCGAGTCGAGCAAATCGGTAGGACCATGCGCATCGGTATCATTGGTTAAGCCCCTCGGCGACCACTTGGCCTTCAGATTAACTGGCGGCATTTCCGCCATCCCGATTCGAGTCAAAACCATTGACTTCCGGGATGACACAGGACTCGCATCGAGTTTCCTATGGGGTTTAAGCGGGGAATTTTGATCAAAAAAAAAAATCGAACTAAATTGGACATAGCGGAGGTTTATCATGAAAAAATATATCAATCGTAAAGTGACTGCTGTGATCGCGATAACGACGGTCCTGTTCAGTTGCGGTGGACAGGAGTCCTCCACGATCAATTTGGGCAACCAACTAACAGGATATGTTTCATCGTTTACATCATCATCCATGGGGAGTGACCTCGCCAATGACACACTGTACGTCGTCAACGACGCCACACGCCGTATTTACGGCATCGCCATGGACAAGTTCGAAATCACCAGGGAATTCAAGTCTCCTGTCGGGGAGTCCGGCGGCGAGCCAATGGGATTGATCGCCGGGCCCGATGGCAAAAGCATGATCGTCATCGCAAAAAATCAATACGCCATCGTACGCCAGGATGATTCTGTCCAGGTCAATCCCGTGCGCATGCAGGGACGGATCCAAAGTTACGCTTTTTCGAAAGATGCCGGGGTCCTGGTCATGAGTGACCATCTTGGAAGTTTGGCCCTGATAAAGATTGCTGATGATGGCAGCGTTGGGGAATCACTCTTGGTTGGCGCATTTTTTTTACCTGAATCATCCAAGAGGATAAAATCCGCCATTGTCATCCCCGGCTCAGAAAAGATGATCTTGCTAACCAACGAGTCGGACCTTTACGTCCTGGACCTGAGTGGATCAATCAAAGCTCAGGAGCTACAAATCTCACCGGTTCAACTTCCGCGAGTCATGCAGTTCGACTCCATCATGCCAATCCCGGGAAATCCGGACCGGATCCTGGTCCGCGAATTCCGCACCTTGGCGATCGTGGATTATGTTGCTGGAGAAATCATTGAAGAAGTTACCCCTGACGAAACGATGACTTTTGTCGCAGAATTCAGTTCTCGGTGGCCGCACGTTGCATTTGCCAAATCAAACCAGTCATACTATCCGACTTTTTCAAATCGTACAGAAAGCATCAAGGATATCGGGGATTTCAAGGATATCTTGGTATACATGGTCGGTCCGAAGGGCAATATCTCAAAACATAAATTAAATGTGGAATACGGAACCCCGGTCCAGTCCTATGTTGACGCGGCGGGAGAAAGCATAACTTATCTCTCACTTGATCGGAGGAACGAACGCAGCGTGTCCAAAGTCCGCCTCTCCGACAGCCTCTATTTGGGCCGAGTTGATGAATTGAGTGTGGGCAAGGTGACACTGACCGAAAAGCATGTCGTTGTTGTCCGGAATTCGGTCATGGGCGCCATGTCCAGGATCGAAACTCAGAGGTCGGAAAACGTCGTGACGCTCGAGGGGTTCAATCTGGAAAACATCAAACGCGCGACGAATTAGGATGTGATATATTTTAGTGCTATGGACCAAACTCGATTTTCTGAAAAGGACTTGATCCAGTTGCGTGCGGGCGACCGTGTTGCGCTGAAGAAGGCATGGGATATTCACGCAGATTTTGTCTTCTTCATCGCCCGCAAGTTCTTTCGAAGGAGCCCTGCCGTCGACGATGCTGTGCAGGAAGTCTTCCTGAAGCTGGCGCAAAAAGGCAAAACGTTGAAGGATGCCAGCGCACTGAAATCATGGCTGGCAACGACTACGCGCAACACCTGCATTGACATGATCCGACGAGAGTCCAAGACCCTGCTGATGGAGGGCGATCAGATGGAACAACTTGCCAATGATCAGATGCCTTTGCACGAAGCAGATTTTTTGACCGCCGGGAACGAAGTGGAACTGCAGATGGTCGGCCAGTGGATGGATGATATCGCAAACGAACCAGGCGGGGAGACCGTTGCCATGCATTACCGCGAAGGATTGACGGTCGCGACTATCGCTGCACGACGCGGCGAGTCCGTCGGTACAGTGACCTCGCGGTTGACGCGACTGCGGCAAAAGTTGGGTTCGCTCATCCGCGCCCAAAAGGAAACTCACGATGAATGATCGATTAAAGGATTCAGAGAAAGATAAGGACAGCCGAGAACCACTTCTTGACGACGAGTCCTTTTCCAAACTCGCCGCAGACGAATTTTCTGCCCAAGGTCGTCCCGGCGTCGATCAAGTCACGCGCCAGCGCGTGTGGAACAGGATCGACGCGGCGTTGGCTGCTGAAACTTCGCGCGCAGAAAAAACCCGTTCGAGGATATCAAGATGGTTTCCTGCCGCTCTGATTTTACCTGTTGCGGCTGCCATCGTCCTGTTTGTTTTTCGTAACGATCTTTTTCCAAGTCCAGATTCGCAGGCATTGCCTGGCCAAGGGGTTAAAGGCGTGGGCGACTTTTTGCCAGTGACTGTGGAGGTCATGATGGTCCGTAAAATTGAGTCACCAGGAACTGTTCCCATAGATGACGCCAAACGATTCATGACCCTGGGGCCCGATGAGGCGGTATCACGCGACTCAAATTTGGCCTTGATGCTGCGGGGTAAAGAGGGGTTCCACGCCCTGGTGACGCGCCATGAGGAAAGCGGCCCGCATCATTTGATCACGGATGACTTTGTTCTTCCCGGTATGGACGGTGCTTTGTTGTCTGATGATTCCGGAATTGTTTATCTAAAGGTCGCCGACATCACCCCCGCGACACCGGGAGACACGCACGTAAGTATTTGTGCCGTTGCCGCATCGAGCCGTGGACCATTGATCGCGGCATTACCGCAAATTATGGCCACGCCGCCTGAACTGCCACCGATGATGGAGTGTCAGAAGGTTCACGTGACGCCATGAGGTTTTTGCCGGCGCAGATGATTACTGTTTTCTTGATGGCCTTCGCGACAAATGCCAGGGCCGCGGAATACTCTCCGCAGACCGTGATTCTTGCCGTTGGCGTGGACCGGTATCAGGACAAGTTTTGGCCGGCATTGAAATTCGCTGCGACGGATGCCAGGACGTTTGCCTCGGAGTTGGCAAGCGCATCCATAAACCCGGCGCGAACGATCGTCCTGGAAAACAATGCGGCAACAGCGCCTGCAGTGCGAAGCACACTGCAGACCCTTCGCCAGTCGATGAACCCTCGCGACCGGTTGATTGTCTATTTTTCCGGCCATGGAACTTTGGCTCAGGTTTCCAACACTGGCGGTGACCTGTCGCAAGTCATTGTCCTGAATGACACATCCGGGGAAAAACCGTTTGCAACAGGAATCGGACACGCCGAATTGCGCCGACTGATCGATCGGATCCCCGCCACTCGGAAAATGATGATCCTTGCGACATGCCATTCGGGAATCGGAAAGTCTCGTTTGAGCCCGTTGGTCCAGGAACTTATTGCTGGAAACAAGGGGCGTGTCGCCCCCGAACCATCCGACGGCGATGATGACGGATCGGAGGGGTTTCTACTTTTTGCAGCCGCTGCGCGCGGAGAAACCGCCCGTGAAGATGCGCGCCTCAAGGGTGACATTTACACTCATTTTTTCCTTGAAGCCCTGCGCGCCGGAGACCGCGACGGGGACGGTGTGGTCACCGCCTTGGAAGCCCATGATTACGCACGCCAGAAAACAAGTACCATGTCTGGTGGCAGCCAGCGTCCAACCTTTGAGGGTCAAGCCATCGGGCGTTTTGATTTTGCCCTTGCCGGACGAAAGCGCCCGGGCGGGCGTCCCGTTTTGACTGCTTACGAAAACAACCTGCAAGGATATTCCCTTCAAGTACGTGGCGGGGAAAAAGGTGCATTGCCTTCTGGTTTTGTCTTGCAGCCGGGAATGAATGTGATCGAAGTCTATTCCCCGGAAGGCGACCGCCCTGCGGCGGTTTTTCAGCTGCGCGCTCAGGAAGACGAGCAGGTGACCATCGATGAAATCCTGCGTCCGGCACCCTGGACGGTGGGACTTGATTTGGGGAAATCCTATTTTTCAGATGGTAACGCCAAAAAAATTGCAGCAAGTGGCCAAGGCTATGCCTTGCGAGTTCATGCTGCGTGGATTCCTGGTCGCTGGCACTTGCCATGGAGTTTTGGATTGTCATGGTGGGAGTCGTCGATGAAAAACGAAGGTGTCGCCACTGGGATCAAGAACGAATCGTACTATTACGGCGTAAATCTCGAGGCTGGACTGCGTTGGCAGGACCTTCAAGGCAGGTTCTTCAAGGTTCGGACTATGATGGGTCCTGGTCATCTGGACCTGCGGTTCAAGGACGATCGGAGCGGCGCCATCTCGAAATTCTCACAGGCTGCAAATCAATTTGGTTTAGATGCGGCTATTGGCAAGTTCCTGACCCAGTCGAGGCTTGCCGATTTGCAATGGGACTTCGGTCTGCGCTACGAAACCGGGCGATTTGCGTTCGAAGATTTAGGTACGGTCAACATGGATCATGCAACCATATATGTTGGTATGGAAGCAGCGGTCGGTGCCAAGGCGCGGAGGGTACGATGAGGGATTCTTGGCCTGGAATGATCTGGATCACGGGGATTCTCGCGGCCTCCTTGCTGATTGGTGCGGCTGGATGTTCCGGATCAATGGGTCTGGGCACAACGGTGCCGACGGGGACAAGGCCGCTGGCTCCAGTCATGATTCGCAGGACCTTGATCGATGAGCAGAGTGTATTTGTCGGACATAGCGAGGCGGCCCAGCGTGTCTCATGGATCAATGCGGACGATCTTTCCGAAGAGTTGCACTTGTCTGTGCCAGGTGACGTGGATCATTTTTTGCCGACGCCTGATCTTGACGGCTTCGCGATGGTGCGAGAGTCATCACTAACGATTTATGCGAGCGGTGCAACCCGGGAATTCGCGCTGCCGTCCAGATCATCACAAACGCCGTGGGGCGTAGCCAACGGGTCAGCAGCCTTTGCCTTCATGAGTGCTGATGGTTTAACTGTTAAAGTAATCCGCTACCTTGGACAGGCGACTTGGCAAGACGAAACGCTGAGCGTTCCAGCGGGAGTTGCTGGCGCCGGAAATATTCCGTTTTTCAACAGCGACGGAACGCGATTGATTGTCTTTGCAAAGGCAACCGGAAGTTATGCGGTCTATCAGGCTGCTGCAACCACGGCAGCGATGGGGACCAGCGCACAAGACTGCACCCAAGCGACGGCCACCTCGTTCGTGGTCACCGACGCCTACTTTCACTCTGCAACGGGACGTTTTTTGGTGGGTGGTATCAATGGAAAATTGAATTCATTTTTCCCATTGTTACCGGGCTGCCAGTCTGTCGCCGCTTGGGCGGATGCAAGCAGCGCCGGCAAGGGAAATGTGAGTCGGATCATGGCGCCAAGTGACACCATGGTCGCCGTGACTCATCAAGGCTCTGACGGGGCCATTGTCTTTTCCGTTTCGGCATCTAGCATGACTTTGGCGGGGGATGCCGGTACGGTCGACGGCATGGATTGTCCCGGAATGCTGGATGCGGTCGCGATGACCAATTCTAACTTTGTTGGCTATGTATCCATGTGCCATGACGGTGCAGGTTCGAGCGCAAATCCCGACGCCACCGGCTACTACCTGAGTTTTTCTGGTGACAGTTTTTATGCGCCGGATAATCCCGCGGCATTTAATCATCTTCAGGCGTACCGCAAACTTGGTGACAGCCTGGAGGACCTTGGTGCGCTCGCAGTCGATGCCTCAGCGGGAAATGTATTCATTCAGTACAACGATGCGCGCGGTCACCTGGTCAAATGGAGTTCCAGGATTCCAGGCGGTCCGTTCACTGTTGAAGAACGAGATAACCTGTTTTTGTCGCATTTTTTTGACTGACAATTAAAAGCATACTGTTTTTTCACCGTCGCAGTGACGGTATGAAAATAGGCCGTGCGGAGTGGATAAAATCTAAAAAAAAGACGAGTTAAGAAAGGATCCTTCGCGTTCGCTCAGGATGACGCGGAACGAAGAAAGGATCCTTCGCCTGCGGCTCAGGATGACGGAGCGGCTCAGGATGACGGAGTTTGCTCACGGTGACGGGATTCGCTCAGGATGACGGGATTCGCTCACGGTGACAGCTATAGCAACCCGTGGCTGCGGATGAGGGCAATCAAGGCGTCGACGGCTTCGGATTGAGAGTAACCACTGGTGTCGAATTCGACGGCATCGTCGGCTTTGCGCAAAGGCGCCTCGCCACGCTTTGAATCCTGATTGTCGCGCCGGGAAATATCGTCCATCACGGCACTCAAGGAATCACGAGCATCCGCGGCATCATTTCCGTGGGCCAGTGCTTTGGCATCGAGTTGTTTCAATCGGCGACGGGCCCGTTCTTCGAGATTGGCCGTCATGAAAACTTTAAGGTTGGCGTCAGGAAAAACCACAGTGCCAATGTCGCGGCCATCGACCATTGCACCCTTTGGAGCATTGATCGCCAGATTGCGTTGCACCGGCAGCAACAGTTGGCGGACCTTTTGTTGCTTGGCAATAAAACTCGCCGCGTTGCCGGCCTCTGCCGTGCCGAGGCGCGGCGTTAAATTCTCGCCCCCGCAGTACAATTGGTGGTGGTTGTAATCCCAACGGATGTCCCCCGCCAATTTTTCAAGCATGGCCCCGACCGCTGATTCATCTTCAAGGTCGATACCACGGTCCCGGGCCAACAGCCCTACCCCGCGGTAAAGCGCCCCGGTATTGACGTAAGACCATCCAATTTTTGCGCTGACTTCACTGCAGATGGTGCTCTTGCCGGATCCGGCAGGCCCATCGACAGCAACGATAATTGGTCGTTTTCGGTCAGTCACGACAAGAGGCCCCGTTTTTTGGAGTGCTTTGAGTCGAGAGAACTTAGCACAGCAGCGAAGTCAGGAAAACTAACTTCCACGCAAGAACGGTCCAAAATTGTGCACGTTTTTTGCGCAACAAATTCGAGCACCATGGCGACCATGGCCAACCGGTGATCGCCCTTGGGATCGAACTCAAAAGGCTTGATGGCCGCTGGTTTCAGCCCCCCGGCAATCAGCAGGTCATCGCCCTCGGCCACCGCCTCGCAACCCGCCAGCTGCAGCAACTCCACCGTGGCCGCCAGACGGTCACTCTCCTTGAACCGCAACTCCCCCACCCCACGGAACACGCTCGCCCCCGGGGCAAAGGCCAAAATCGACGCCAAGACCGGAATTTCGTCGATGATGGCTGGAACCCACGCCGCCGGGATTTCACCGGCAGGACGAATGGCCAGACGACTTTGAGAACCCGGCGGAACCGACCAGTCCTCCACGGCTTCCGTAAAATTTTTGCCAGCCACGGGTGTGCGCTGCACCGTGAGACCCGCCTGATCAAGGACATCAATAAAAGCCGAACGAAGGGGATTGCCGCACACACCGCGAATCATAATTCCTTGGCCCGACAAAATTCCTGCCGCCACCAAAAAAGAAGCCGACGAAGGATCACCGGGAATGGTCACCTCAAAAGGACGGATATCGGCAGGGCCGTGGATCGTGATGGTTTCAAGTCCACCGCCGCGCGAAGCAGTCACCGGCAAACCTAACTTGGCGCACAAAATTTCAGTATGGTTTCGCGATCCGTCTGGCAATGTCACGCGCGATTCACCGTCGCACGTCAGTGCAGCAAATATCATTGCCGTTTTGATTTGCGCTGAGCCAACCGCACTTTGCACGTCAAAGGGCTGCAAGTGTGCGCCACGAATGGTGACGGGCAGTGATTTTTCAGACGCCTGTTCGGCTTCAACCGTTTCAAGCCTTGCCTCTGGCGCACCCGCGCGATGCAGTAAATCCAACACGCGACGCATGGGACGTCGTGACAAACTGGCATCGCCAATAATGCTCGCCTGCATGCCTGGACAAGCCGATAACACACCCATCAAAAAGCGCGCCGTGGTCCCGCTGTTGCCGGCATTCAACGGGGCGTCCGGTTTTTTCCAGCCGGTGATACCAGGAGAGTCCACATCAATTGTTGCGCTGCCTTCTCTGCTGCCTTCATGGATGGAAACACCGAGGGCGCGAAGGCAATCCATCGTTGCACGGGTATCGCCACTGAGGAGCGGACGATGAATCCGGGATTTCCCCTTGGCCATGGCGGCCAAGAAGAGCACCCGGTGCGTGATTGATTTATCTGATGGGCATGAAACGGTTGGAGTCACTTGTTGATCTGCCCCGACCTTAATTAAGGCCCATGATTTCTGCGCCGTCTCCGGTGAAGCCCATCTTCATGAACTTCTCGATACGACTGTCACGCAATTTTTCACCAGACATGACCTTTAGTTCCGCAAAGTCGGCGAGAACGCGTTCTTTGATGAAGGCAGCGGTTCTTTCGACGCTGCGATGGGCACCGCCTTCTGGCTCATCAATGATCGAATCCACGACTCCAAGCCGCAAGACGTCCGGGGCCGTGATACGCAGCAATTCTGCAGCCTGTGACGCAGCACTTGCGCTCTTCATCAAAATCGACGCGCACCCTTCTGGCGAAATCACGGAGTAAACAGCATGCCGCAGCATGTGCACGCGATTGGCCACACCCAGTGCCAAGGCTCCGCCACTGCCGCCTTCACCCACAACCACCGTCACAATCGGAATGCGCAAACGCGACATCACGAGAATGTTCTTGGCTATGGATTCCGACTGGCCGCGTTCTTCGGCGTCGATCCCCGGGTAAGCCCCCGGCGTATCAATAAATGTGAGGATCGGCAGGTTAAAGCGTTCCGCCATGGACATCAGGCGCAAAGCCTTTCGGTAACCCTCGGGACGCGGCATGCCAAAGTTGCGGTAGATGTTGTCTTTCGTGCCACGCCCTTTTTGATGGCCTGCGACGATGACGGACTGGCCGTCAATCTTTGCAAGGCCACCGACGATGGCAGGATCGTCGAGGAAATTTCGATCACCGTGGAGTTCGATAAAATCCGAACACATGGCGCCGATGAGTTCGAGGGTGCTCGGTCGACGCGGATGGCGTGCGAGCTGTGTGGTTTGATAGGCTGTAAGATTAGAAAAAATTTCGCTGCGCAGTTCTGAAGCTTTGCCTTCCAGATCAGCAATCTCCGTATCGAGATTCATCGACTGGCTTGATGCAAGGCGCTTCAGTTCATCGATGCGGGATTCAAGTTCAGCAACAGGTTGCTCTAAAGATATGTAGTCCATCCTGGGACCGCCTCCCCAACGTAATGAGAACTCTGGTTATTCCTGGCCATCTTGCGGTTCCGCCAAGAAAACCTCAAGCCCGAACACAGACCCCGGCGCAGAGGGGGCGACTTTTTTTCCCCCTAAGTTGCCAAAATTGTTCGGATCTTGGTACCATCAGAATGTAGAGCGGATTGTGGAAACCGGAGCTCGGAGGCCTTGTCGACGCCATGGTCAAGTCGGAACTAATCGAAGCCCTCGCGGAACGCACGGACATTACCCTGTCCAAAGCGGAAGAAGTTGTCGAACTGTTCTTCAACGCCGTCACAGACACCCTGTGCACTGGACATCGCGTGGAAATACGCGGGTTTGGGGCATTTACGGTCCGTGAGTATAAGGCTTACGAAGGACGCAACCCGAAGACCGGTGAGAAAATCGTCGTTCCGCCCAAGCGCCTGCCGTTCTGGAAAACGGGCATGGAGCTGAAGCAGCGCGTTGACTCTGCCGCAATCGGCGGCGGCAAGTAGCCAAGCCAGGCCTGGCGACGCCAGCAATCGCACGCGGGTCCCAACAAGGGACTTGACATTTTTTCGTCCCGACCAATTATGAACCCCGCAAGATCCAATCAAGGAAACCTGCGGGGTTTTTTTATGCCTATTTACGAATATCAGTGCGCGGCGTGCAACAAAGTCACCGAAATGCTTCAGAAATTTTCTGATCCTGCCCCTTCAAAATGCGAGGCCTGCGGCGGTGGCCCCCTGCAGAAGCTGATCAGTCAGACCAGTTTCGTCCTCAACGGGACCGGCTGGTATGTGACGGATTTCAGGGGCGGGAAACCACCCGTCCCTAAAAACGACGATGCCCCAAAAACCGAGACACCTGGAACGGGCAAGACGGCTGATGGCACTGTGCCGCAAGCCCCCGCGTCTGCGGCACCTGCGGCCTCGGCTGGACAATCTGGCCCGTCCGGAGGGTCCGGCTCCGATAAGTAGAAACCGGGCTCATGCGCTTATTATTGATATTATTCATCAATATATATTATTAATGTTTTTTATTGATTTTATAACCAAGCTCGGTTAAAACCCGCCCCGCAGAATAAAACCTTTTAAGGGGTGGTGTATGCAATTCCATGTGAATTCCGTTTTTAATGCAATTTTCCGGTCTGCTGCTGTAGCAGCCTTGACGATCCTCGCCAGCTGCGGCGGATCCAAGTCCGACAACGACAACGCGAAACAATACGACGAGATGGACTATGCCTTGGCAGCTGAATACAGCGCGCTACCGGCAGCAGTGATCATCCGCGTTCCGTTAGATGTTTCTGGCAACGAAGTTGCCGACGATGCCAGCATGCGTGCCTACCACGGTGCAGGCTTGGTTTCAGTGGAAGCCGACCTGGCCAGCCTTTTTGACCATGGCACGTCGCCAGGCAATCTGATCAGCAGCCTTGATTCATTAAACGATGAAGGCACGTCGACCCAATCTTGGGGCGACTGGAAGAACCAGCCTTCCCAGTATCCGACCCAAGGCCCAGCCCAAGGTAAAGTTGTGCAGGCTCCTTACCAGACTCCGGTTCAGGGCAAAGTAGTCCAGGCTCCGCACCAAGGTCCATTTCAAGGCAAGATTTTTCAAGCTCCGTTTCAGGGCAAGGTAGTTCAGGCTCCTTACCAGACTCCAGTTCAGGGCAAAGTGGTCCAGGCTCCGTACCAGACTCCGTTTCAAGGCAAAGTGGCTCAGACGCCCATGCAAGGTCCAATGCAGGGCCCCATGCAAGGTCCAATGCAGAAGTGCTGCCTCGCCAAGCACGACAAGTCGAAAGCCTTCTTTGACCTCTTCAAGTCTCGCAAGCAACGTTGCGGTGCCCTTGGCCCGCTGCTCCACAAGAAGCGCTGCATGGCAGTTCCAGTTCAGCAAATTCCTGTCATCAACGGTCCAGTGATCGGCGCCCCAGTGATGATCGAGCAGCCGGTTGTGATGGAACAGCCTGGTATCGTCTCACCAGGTCCCGCAGTGCTGCCAAGTTACAACAACACCCAGTTCGTGAATTTCCAGCCACAGGCCTTTTCCAACGTCAACGACAACGGCTACTGGGGCTTTGGATCAGCAATCACGACAACCCGCGGTTACAATCGCTTCTACGCCTACCCACGCCCAGCCTGCGAAGGCGCCGAGTGGTGTGAGCTGGTCAACAACTAATGATCCAACGGGTTACCATTTTGACCCTGATGCTCGTGCTGGCCGCCGCGTGCGGCCGGTTTCCGGGCGTCGGGGTCAAGCCCGTTTCCACGGAAACTCTTGATCTTGAAAATCCCGGCGACACCAGCCGCGAAGCCCTGTTGCCGGCTGGCGGTCCAGACCTCCCTGAAAATGCCGACGCCGCGACGAGCCAAGATCCCACGGCTGGCGTTGCCCTTGCGAACATCGCTGAAATTGCCACGAACATCGGCCTGACCAGGTTGCAGCAGGTTGGCTACCGTGGCCAGAATCAGAGGATTGCGATCCTCGACAACGGTTTTTCCGGACTGAAAAATTCTCTCGAATCCAAGCGCCTCGCCGAAGGGACGATTTACGTTCCAGGCCGGCCTGGAACGAGATCCGCCGATACGGCCCACGGCACCAAACTGGCCGAAGTGGTGCATGCCCTGGCACCCGACGCTGAAATCCTTTTAATCAACAGCAATGGCTATTCGAATTTTATTCGTGCCATTGACGAAGCCATCGTCCGCAAGGCCACCATGGTGCTCTATGCACAAGTGTGGGAATACGGCGGAAACTTTGACGGCGGTGGATTCATCAACCATGAAGTCAACCGCGCAACCGCCGCAGGAATCTTGTGGGTCAACGCGGCAGGCAATTACGGACTCGCAACGTGGGAAGGCACCCTGCAAGCGATTGATGGGACGACGGCTTTCGTCTCGCCGGCTCGCGAATACCGGTACATCCGCTTTCACCTGCCCTCTGCCAGCAACGCAAAAATGGTTTTGACCTGGAACGACTTCCACGACGAAAAAGATTACCGCACCAAAGAAGATTTCGACCTTGTGATCGAGGATGCCGGCCACCGCGAGGTCGCGTCGAGTCGCCTGATCCAAGACGGTGCTGAACATGGTCTACAAGGTAACGATGAAAAATATTCCGCCCATGCGCGAGAGATCGTCCGCGCGCAACTCCCCCAGGGAACTTACTTTGCGCGGATCGACGTAAAAAATTCCGACACCATTGCACGTCTGGCAAAATTGCGTTTTTCGGTGGATGCCTTCGGCGCGCAAATCCTGGACAGCCGCTCCTCCAATTCCATCATGATTCCTGCCGACAACCCGCAGGTCGTCACCGTTGGTGCATGGGATACTGCGATGTCTGCCACGGGTGATGGGCCACTTTGGAACAAGCCCAACGTGATGGCACCGTCGCGTTTGAGTTTCGTTGATGGTCAAACGGTTATGGGTAGTTCATCTGCCGCAGCCATCGCCACCGGAGCCCTTGCCGTTTGGCAAAGCCGTTTCGGGCGCATCAATCACACCCAGTTTCAAGAAATGCAACCGTCGGGAACCTTCGGCGACCCGCAGTCCCGGCACATCTTCGTTCAGTAGGCCGGCACAAACTGCTCTACTTGAATGCGCCTGGGATCGGATGTCACTAACGTCCGTCGAAACGATCTCTCTGAGTGCTTCATGCTCTATCGATCGAAGGTTTCCTTGGGTCGGCGCTTGCCAATGGTGCCCCCCGCAGTCGCCGCATGAGCGCCGGCGGACTCTTTTTGGACCGATGGCAGTGGGGCGCCATGCCGGCTCTGCGGGGCCTCCCATCGTCGGCTGCCCCAAGGGAACCTTCGACGAAACCTCAAAAGTCATTGGGTTTCCAATGACTTTCGGTCGGCGCGGATCGAGGCGCAATCAAGTAGAGCAGTTTAAAACCGACAATTGCAATCCACCTGTCTTTGAGGTTGCCACTCCCCGTGACACAATCAAAGCAAAGGGGATGCGCGCATCACATGAAACGAAAGTTGCTCATCGCAGTCCCAGCTTTGGGCGTTCTATTTTTTTTTCTTTTTCTTTTTCTTTTTCTTGTTTTTTCCTACCTTCTAATTTTCAGCCTAGGAATCATCCGGTCACCGGCCACCATTCAAGATCAGACCGGGACCAAGCAAACTCAATTGCCCTACGAACAACAAGCAAAGCCAGGACCGTTCCAGTTCCGCACTGTGATTCAAGATTTCCAATTTGAAACAGGCCTGCTGCGAATCACTCCAGATGATTGCGTGGAAAGTTTATCCATCAATGATGCGTCGATTCCCCTGCCAGCGTCACGGGATCAGCAATGCGATTATCAAAACGGCTTTGTCGTTGACGTCGGGCCGTACCTAAAAACGGGCAGTAATATTTTGCTGTTCAACATCACAAACAAAGGCGGACCCGTTGGCTTACGCCTGGAAAATGCGATGCAACCCTGGGCGTACATGACCCTCCGCGCGGGGTTCATGATCAGCGCCATCACGCTTATCTGGATCGCCATGGCGTGGTTTGGCGCGCCGCTGCTGCAAAGGTATTTATTAGCCACCGGAGTGGCGGTCTCATGCGCCTATTTCTTCACGGCGAATCCAATGATCCGAAGCAACGATGTCGACGGCCACCTGGCTCATTTTGCCCAGGTTAAAAGCGGAAACATAATGCCTAAAACCAGGGATTGTTGGGAGTGCAATCAACCGCCCGTCTATTATTGGACGGCGGCCTTGGCCTCGCGGCCGTTTGAATTAAAATCCAAGGCACCGCCAAAATTTTACCAGTGGCTTTCCCTCAACTTCTACTTTGTATTTCTCTGTACAAGCCTGTTGCTTATCAATCGCGTCCTGCCGAAAAGAAAAGGCTGGCTGATTGCAAGCATGCTCATGATCTTCTGGCCTGCAGGATTCTTGCGCGGCAGTGCGATTGGAAACGACGTCATGCTATACATGTTCGTTGCGCTTCTTTTTTATTTTCTGCACGAATGGCTGCAAATAAGAAACCAAAAACATCTCAATGTCGCGTCCATGTTTTTTCTGTTGGCCGTTTTAACCAAATTTTCAGGCCTGATGCTCAGCATTCCCTGCCTTGGCGCGCTCATTTATGTTGCACGGGAAAGGCGCACAGGATTTCATTTCAGAGATTTTTTCGTACCTGCATCCCGCGGCTTAACCGCCGCCGCGTTGTGTTTTATTATGATTCAAATCAAAGGCGACATTGCGATACGATTTAGCACGCAGGTTATGCCAGCAGGGATTTTGGTCAAAAATTCACTTCGTAATTTTGTGTCATTTGATTTAGTTGAGTATTTAACCAAACCATATGCGTCACCCTGGGAAAATTCCAACGGCCGAGAATTTTTTTGGAACTTCCTGGCCAAGTCCAGCTTGTTTGGTGAATTCAATTTTTCAAACACCGGTTACTTCCTGTCGGCTGTTGCAATCACGATCAGCGGCCTGTTGCTCGCGATGATGATGGCTGTGGCTTTAGCTTTTTTTGCAAAGCCTAAGGAAAATTTTAAACAGGTGGCGCCGTCCTTATTGTTGATTGCCACGGCGATCACAGCCCTGATGGCTTTTCGATTTCACACGCCTATCGCATCCGCCGGAGACTTTCGGCACGTGCATTTTGCAATCATACCGTTCTCGATTCTGATTGGTCAGATTTACGATCTTTGCGAGATCAAACTTCTGCGCCGGTGGGTGCTCATGGCTTCGATCGGCTTTTGCAGCGCGAGTGCTATTTTTTATGCCTCTGTCGGGTTGTTTACTTGAATCCGCCGACGTCGCATCACTCGTGGGGCAAATCCTCTTCGACCCACGCCATCGTGCCGCCGCTGACGTTGTGCAGATTGGTAAAACCCTCGGCCGCGAGCATTTGGCACGCCTGACGGGAACGCCCGCCAGCCTTGCAGATCAAATACAAATTGGTCGCCGGATCTTTAATCCCCGCCGCAGCCAGAGCCGCCCTCGAAATCTTGTTCAACACAATATGAACCGCACCCGTGGCATGGACTTGAGTGAATTCCTCGTCCGTGCGCACATCGATCAGCTTTGCCTTTGAATCTTTGCCAAGTGCTGCGAGGGCATCGGCCGGGTTGATTTCATCGATCATTTTCGCTCCTCAAATTGCTGTTGTAGAATTCTACTGCCGTGCCCTGCCCCGCGCCAGCGCCGCCCAAAGCCGCATTGCCGCCCACGGCACTGGCACCTGGCCCAGCAGCACTTCCTGCGACTCCTGCCACTCCTGGCAAGGCCACCGGGCGATCTGCAAAGGCACGCCGCGCCCCTGCTCCTGATTTTGCCCCGCGTTCTATTTGAGTCCGGTCTCGCCCTGCTGCGTCACCGGCCCGGGCCAAAGCCACACCGCTGCGCAGGGCATCGGTCAAACCATAGTCCTCCAGAGCCTGGCGGTATTCATCCATCCGCAGCAACGCCGCCGGATGCTGTGCCAGCCATTTCGTTGCCCAACGCTGGACGCGCCGCGACGGGTCAAACGACCCAGCTATCATGAAAAGTTCCACATCGGGGTCACCGGCATTCGCCAAGGCCTGCAAGATTTCTGTCCGCGCCGCATCGGGAACGAGGGGCAGGGCAAATTTCAAGACGTAACGCTCGGCCATGTTACTGGACCGCGTGAATCTCTGAAAGTATCCGTTCAGCAAATCGCGGCGCTCGGCTCTGGTCGCCGGATTTTTTACCGCCTTTTCTACTTCCGATGCCATCAGGGGAACGCCGCTCTCGACCAAGGCGATGGCCGCGTTCATCCGGACCCAAAAACGCTTGTCATCCAGTGCCAGGCGCAAAACAGACTCGGACCCGCCGGCGCGAAAAGTCCGCATTTCTTCCACGGCACGGTAGTGCTGATAAGGGAACTTGTGGTCCAGGGCGGCCTTCCAGCCTTGCTCTTCCGTAACTGACATGGCGCGGCGCCCACGGTTCAGGGCCTTCAGGGCGTCCTCATCCAGTTCGTTCGCAATGATGCGGTACGGATCCCTGACATCGACGTCGACATTGCCAATCTGGTCGGCGTCAGCCTCGTCAGCCTCGTCACCAGTGCCATCTTGCGCGTCCGACTCTGCCTGTGCCTGTGCCTGAGCGGCCGATGTGGCTGCGACTTCGGTCTGGTCCTTTTTTTTCTTTTTCAAATCAGGCAGGACGGGCTCAGCCTCGTCTTCCAAACCAAGATCCACCATCAGGTTTTCAGAATTGATGAAAAAAACGGCACCACCGACAACAATAAACGAAGCTGCAAAGAGCAGACCCATGCGCAGGATGCGCTTGGCGCCGGCCACCCTGTCGCCCTGGACCCCACCCAGCTTGTTCACCGAGGTTAGGCGCGCCGCATCCGGCGGCATATAAGTCATCGCCGAGGGGGCGTTCCTGTCCATCGGATTCAAGCCCGCGCCGCCTGCCAAATCTCTTGGCGCCGGAGGCTGCCCGCCAAAGGGATCCGGTCCTGAGGCCCCCGGCATACCAAGGGGAATCGCTGGTGCTTTGGGGATTGCCACGGGCGCGGCTTTGGCCGCCTGGGGAG